>Ga0182742_1000766_pt1 | contig 46981 bp, 49 predicted proteins | sample eDN5th37CBELigMG_FD_128880 | JGI IMG/M metagenome (GOLD analysis project Ga0182742, IMG submission 128880) | Enriched Miracle-Growth compost microbial communities from Emeryville, California, USA - eDNA 5th pass 37_C BE-Lig MG (version 2)... ...
AATATCGAAGAGATTATTGCAATTGGTGAAGAAGAGGCTCTAAAAACTGTACCGAAGATAAAAGAGCTGCTAAGTAATTGGAAGGGGTACTAGAATAAAATGAACAAAAAATGGATCGGGCGTGCTGTACTATATACAATAGCCATCGCTTTACTAGTCGGCGCCTTTTTTTCACTACCCTATTATATAACAAAGCCCGGAATGGCAAAGGAACTCGAACCTATTATTGAGGTGGAAGGTGGGTACAAGGAAGAAGGGAGCTTCATGCTTACTACGGTTGTCATGGGGCAAGCAAATATTTATACGTATTTGTTAGCAAAAATCAGTGAGTACCAAGAAATCTATCCTCTATCAGCCATTCGAGCGGAAGAAGAAAGCGATGAGGAATATAAAGTTAGGCAGTTGCACTCAATGTCAACCTCTAAGCTTGCAGCTATTGAGGTAGCTTATAAAAAAGCGAATAAACCGATTTCATTTGAATATAATGGAGTTTATGTATTAAGTGTAATGGATGGAATGCCTGCGATGGGGCAATTAGAGCCTGGTGATCGTATTTTTCAAGTAGATGAACTTAACTTTAAATCTTCAGAAGAGTTTATTACCTATGTAGGTGATAAACAAGCAGGGGATACAATCACTTTATATTTTGAACGTAATGAGAAAGAAGAAAATGTTACTCTTCCATTAAAAGCATTTGAAGCTGATCAAACAAAGGTTGGTGTAGGAATTGGTTTAGTGGATGATAAAGAAATTATTGTGGATCCAGAGGTTACAGTTGAGACGAGTGATATTGGAGGCCCTTCAGCGGGACTCATGTTCTCTCTAGAAATATATAATCAATTGGTAAAAGAGGATTTAACTAAAGGATACAATATCGCAGGGACAGGAACAATCGATGTAAACGGAACAGTCGGACGTATCGGAGGCATTGAACAAAAGGTAATTGCTGCAGATAAAGCAGATGCTGAAATTTTCTTTGCACCAAATGAAGATGGGACTGCGAATTCAAACTACTTAGCAGCTGTCCAAACGGCAAAGGATATTGATACAAAGATGAAAATCGTTCCAATTAATACATTTGAAGATGCAATAACGTATTTAGAAGCATTAAAGCAAAAAGAAGAATAGCCTCCCGAGCTATTCTTCTTTTTTTGTAATGAACATAGGTGCACTCTTATAGTCTAAGGATAAAGCAATGTGACGATAGGCTTTCTCGAATCCGAGTGCATATGTTTTAGCCGCCTTAATATCAAGCTCAATCTCTTTTCCTTTGTAGGAGGCAAGTCTTGAGACAATTGGTAGGCTACTGTGCTTTTTCCACTTGTTTAAATACTGCCTTCCCAAATCTGTCATCCCGAGTAGGCGTAGATAGCTAGCACGGTCGCTCAGGTCTCGTATTTGCTCTTTACTTGTATTTGTTAGAATATGAACGCAAAGCCGTTGCAAACGTGTCCATGTATATCTTTTTGTTTTTAGCAACGTCATAAACTCAGAAAATGAACTAGCTTTTTCAACCAGTTGTAAGATTCGATTTTCAATGCCTTCTTCTACTTCGTAAATTTTAGCAAGATCATTTTGATCAGTTGTTAATAAACGATACTGAAGAAGTGGCCAAAAGTTTTCCCATTGAAGAAATTGCCCGAACTGTCTTTTATAGTCCACAAGTTCAGTGTAGGTTGTGTTAGGGACATAAGAAGAAAGTTCATCCAATTGTCCATTATTCGTAAAGATAGATTTACGAATGCTTGTTGCACTTGCAATATGGGTGGACGATAATTCTTGATCATGATAATCCGCATTTTTTCTGGCTACCGTAAGCGGTGTTAAGCTTAGGTTTAATTCTTCAATTGCTCGAATATATTGAAAGCCAAGAATATTGTTTGGTTTTGAAAGGTCCATCATCTGACTGGAGGGTCTAAGCTCTTGGAAAGCGGAAGAAGTTGCTCTTGGATAGCTCATTCCCTCATCCATATTCTTTTTGATATGATGGTCAAACGTTTCTTGATGGGTATTTATAAAATTTAGTGTAGAATAAAAGTCTTCTAAATGACCAGATTCGCTACCAAAGCAGACATAATCACAACCTGAAGCAGCTAAAATGTCAATCGCTCCACGAGCAAAAATCTCTGCCTTTTGTGTGGCAAAAGCGTAAGGAAGTTCAAAGACAATATCAACTCCACCTAATAAAGCCATCTTAGCGCGTTGCCACTTTGATAATAGGGCAGGTTCTCCACGTTGTAAAAAGGGACCGCTCATGACAGCAATGACCACATCAGCACCTGACAATATCTTTGATTGTTCTACATGGTAGAAATGTCCGTTATGAAATGGGTTGTACTCAACTACTACTCCAACAGCCTTCATAAAAAACTCCTTGATTTTATTGTGAAAAATAAAGATAATAAGCAAATAATGCTTTTTTACGATTAAAAACAGTGTTTAATGTCTACATTATAGTGTAAAGAAAAAATATTGACAAATAATTATATGAAAGCTATAATTACCTTTGTTGCCTTGAGGTGATTCGTATGAAATGGACATTAAGTCAGTTACAAAAATATCGAAGCAAGGACTTTCCTGTCGATGAAACAGTTAATATGGAAGAGATTATAAAGATTGATCCAACCATACGTCGCGTATCACCAATTCGTGTGACGGGACGAGCTGATATAGATTCGTCAAAAGTAACCTTTCATTTAAAAATAAAGGGTTATCTCGTGTTGCCTTGTTCTCGTACGTTAGTTGACGTGAATTTTCCAATTGATGTCGAAACAACAGAAACTTTCCTCTTAAAAGGACTCGATTATGAGCTTGAAGAGGAAGTTCATCAAGTAAAAGGTGAAGTGATTGATCTTTTACCGGTCATACAAGAAATCCTTTTGCTAGAAGTGCCTATGCAAGTATTTTGTGAAGACTACACTGGGACGGATGGTGCTCCTCAATCGGGTAAAGATTGGGAAGTTATTCATGAACAGGAGAAGCAGGATAAGATTGATCCTCGTCTAGCAGGACTTGCGAAATTACTGGATCAAAATGATCCTTCTTCACAATGAATGTGAAGAAGACAAGAAACATTTGAAGCTCGAGGAAACTTGGACTTCATAACTTTCTTAATACTCTTTAAGGAGGTGGGAAGAATGGCTGTACCTTTTAGAAGAACATCTAAAACTGCGAAAAGAAAGCGTCGTACTCACTTTAAACTACAAGTACCTGGTATGGTAGCATGCCCAAACTGTGGTGAAATGAAACTTGCTCACCGTGTATGTAAAGCTTGTGGAACATACAAAGGAAAAGAAGTTGTAAACGACTAATTTGATTGGCGTAAGCGTCTTACTTAATAGTAAGGCGCTTTTTGCATTTTTTTATTTTTTACTCTTTTATCTGCTGGAGGGATTCTTTTGGCTTATGAGATTATTGAATTAAAAGAAGGATTTTTACAATTTGTTATCAAGAGGCATGAAAGAAGAAATGCAGTGAATTTTGAAGTGATGGATGGGCTTCAAAAAGCTATCGATACTGTGAAGAAATCCAACCATCTAGGACTGGTTGTAACAGGTGAAGGAGATAAAGCCTTTTGTTCTGGTGGAGATTTGTCTGTTTTTCATAAATTAAAGACTGAGGAAGAAGCATATGCGATGCTCTCTCGAATGGCAAACATACTGTATGACTTATTTATGCTTCCTAAGCCGACCATTGCATTAATAAACGGAATAGCAATCGGTGGCGGGTGTGAAATTGCTGCCGCATGTGATTTTCGATTTGCTCATTCTGGTGCCAGAGCTGGATTTGTACAAGGAAATCTAGCCATTACGACGGGATGGGGTGGGGGGACGATGCTCCTTGAGAGGATGTCTTCTAGTCAAGCTCTATCAATGCTAATGAAAGCAAAAATATACGAAGCTTCGGAATTAAAAGAAATGGGATTTATTGATTTTATGTATGAAGGAAGTCATTTGGAGGGCCTACGGTCTGGATTAGAGACGATGCCGTCCATAGAGACAGATGTGCTTCAAGCCTATAAGCAAATTGTTCTTAGTAGAAGAGACCCACTTAAGTTGAAGGAGCAAGTGTTAAGGGAAGTTCGTCAATGTTCCATTCTATGGGAAAAGGATGCCCACCATGAGAAGGTGAACCGTTTCATTAACAGAAAAAATAGTAATATATAAACATTTTTTACGTTTAAAAGAGAAATTGTTACGAAACCTCTTACATTATCAGTCTATCTTTCCTAGTAGAAGCATATGAATGAATAAAAAACACTAGGAGGGATTTGACAATGCCAACAAATCGTCAAGATGCTTGGTCACAAGATGAAGATTTGCTACTTGCAGAAGTAGTTTTACGTAATATTAGAGAAGGTGGAACACAGCTACAAGCATTCGAGGAAGTAGGAAAACAACTTTCAAGAACCGCTGCTGCTTGTGGATTCAGATGGAATTCATACGTACGTAAGCAATACAAATCTGGAATTGAAATAGCAAAAAGACAGAGAAAAGAACTTAAGAAGAATGCTATTGCTCCAAGTGAGTTTGAGGAATTCGAAGAAAATGAATTGAATGAGCAACCTGCTGTAGAAGTAACACAGACTAGCTCCTTTCAAATAGAGTTCAATGATCTTGTTACATTTTTAAAGGAACTGTACGAGAAAGCAGATTCAAGTCAAAAGGAAGAGCATGATAACTATAAAAAGCACATTCAAGAATTAGAAAAACAGCTTTATTATTTAGCGGCAGAAAATGAGAAGCTTGAAAAGGAACTAAAGCTCATGGAACAAGATTATAAAGCGCTTATCGATATTATGGAGAGAGCTAGAAAGATGGTAGTATTACACGAAGAAGACCGGCAGAAAAAATAAAGAACAAACAGATAAAGCGGACAAATGTCCGCTTTTCTATTTGTTCGCTACTATTCCTTTTCCAGATCGGTTGACCATATTAATGGATTTTCTCCAAAGTCACGTCCGAGATCGTACTCAACGGGTTGAAAGCCCATATGAATCCAAAATTCTCTTGAATTTACTCTTGGGTTTGTCTTGATTGGAAGACCGATATTTTTCGCAAATGCTACTAATGCAGAACCGTACCCTTTGTGTTGGTAATCTGGTAAAACTTCAAGCTTCCAAAGCTCTAAATAGTCACACGGTGGAACAAAGTAGCGGTTGTATTTTGCATCCACTTGATATAAGCTCATACGAGCTACAAGCTTATCTCCAAAATAAATTCCGTAAAAAGGAGATTCACTATCGTTCTCTATAATATTTGCCTCTAAATCTTCTACCATCGAGAGCTCTTGTAATCCATATTCCTTAAACTTTTTAAACTCTTCTAGCGTTTTATAATTTACTTTTAGTTTTTCAACCTTGTACCCCATATACCTTCCCCCTTGTCTTGTTGCAGTGAAATTCGTTTTATTTTGTATAAGTTTATTTCCCCTTGAATAAACATGAATGGAATCTTCACTACTGCATATGAACTAGACTTGCTTTAATTATATAACAAATTAACAAAAAATTCTGCTTTATTATTTACGAAAACGCTTTCAAAATTTGAAGGATATCGGCTTGCTCATGAAGAAATGATTTTAGATGCCTAAATGTCCAATTAGAAAGGGGAACAATGATGCAAAAGATTCTAATTGCTAATCGGGGAGAAATAGCTTCAAGAATAATTAAAACATGCAACAAAATGGGTATACAAACCATTGCTATTTATTCAGATGCCGACAAGGATTTACCTTTTGTATCTGAGGCAACCACCTCCTATCGAATAGGTGAAGCTCCTGTCGGAAAGTCTTATATGAATCAGAAAGCAATATTAGATATTGTTAAAAAAGAGAAGGTTGACGCTGTTCATCCTGGGTATGGATTCTTATCTGAAAATGCTAGCTTTGCTGAAATCATTCGAAAAGAGGGTACTATTTTTATTGGTCCAAATTCCAAAACTATACAAATGATGGGAGATAAGCTTCTTTCACGTAAAAAGATGTTGGAAGCAGGAATTCCTGTTGTACCTGGCAGTAATGAAGAGCTTACGACAGAAGAAGAGGCAGTAGCAGCAGCTAATTCTATAGGTTATCCTGTGATCTTAAAAGCAAGTGGAGGTGGTGGTGGGATCGGAATGGTTCGGTGCGAGGATGAAAAAACTCTACGTAAAAACTTGGAAACTACCAAAAAAAGAGCAAAAACATATTTTGCAAATGAAAAAGTTTATGTTGAAAAGTACATACAATATGCACGACATATAGAAGTCCAGATCTTTGGTGATAAGCTTGGGAACATCGTTCATTTATTTGAAAGGGATTGTTCGATTCAGCGTCGCCATCAAAAGGTGGTAGAAGAATCACCTTCTCCATTTTTAACAGAGGGTGCTAAAGAGAAAATGCTACAGGCGGCTGTCCGGGCAGCAAAAGCAGTAGGGTATGAGAATGCTGGAACTGTGGAATTTATCGTCGATGAGGAAGAGAATTTTTATTTCCTTGAGATGAATACGAGATTACAAGTAGAGCATCCGGTTACAGAAGCTATTACTGGCATGGATCTTGTAGAATGGCAAATTCTCGTAGCGAGGGGAGAAATATTGCCGTATAAGCAGGAGGAGCTTGAATCAAAAGGGCATGCCATTGAGTTTCGATTATATGCAGAAGACCCTGTGAGCTTTTTGCCTTCACCGGGGCATATTGAGGTATTGGATTGGGGGAAAGGTGATACGAGAGTGGACTCTGGATATAAAGAGGGTGTAGTGGTAACTCCATTTTATGATCCAATGATCGCGAAATGTATTGTTCATGGGGAAAACAGAAATGAGGCTATTGAGAAAGCATCTGTTTTTTTTAATCAACTTCAAATTCAAGGAATTAAAACCAATGCTCCATTATTTAAGCATATTATAAACGATGCTGATTTTAAAACGGGAAAGTATTTTACTAATTACCTATCAGTGAAAAAATTTAACTAACAAGGGGGAGTTTTTATGTTACAAATTACTTCAACAATGGCTGGGACTATTCTTCAAATCAACATATCAGTTGGGGATCAAGTAGAAAGAAATCAAGAAATGGTTATCCTGGAATCAATGAAAATGGAAATTCCTGTAGAAAGTCAAGAAGCAGGGATAGTGAAGGAAATAAAGGTTTCTGAGGGTGATTTTGTTAATGAAGGGGACGTCTTAATCGTATTGGAATAAAGGGTAAATTCCATTAACCAGCCGAGGAGGGATAAAGATGGAGAAGCATTTTTCGGAACAATTAGGGAAAAGAATTAGGAAGATTGAAGAAGGTGGTCAAAGGAAATATCATGAGAAACTTGAAGAACAAAAAAAGCTTTTTGTCAGAAAAAGATTAGAGCTATTATTCGATGATGGCCTATATGAAGAGGATGGGAAGTTTGCCAATTGTCAAAAGGAGGAACTTCCGGCAGATGGTGTTATTACAGCTCTAGGGAAGATTAAAGGGCGAACGGTTTGTGTCATGGCCAATGACTCCACGGTGAAAGCTGGTTCATGGGGAGCTAGAACGGTAGAAAAGATTATTCGAATTCAGGAAGTGGCTGAGAAATTAAAGGTTCCACTTCTATACTTGGTCGATTCCGCAGGGGCCCGGATTACTGATCAACTTGATATGTTCCCAAATCGTCGTGGAGCAGGGAAAATATTCCACAATCAAGTAAAGTTATCAGGGATGATCCCTCAAATTTGTATTTTGTTTGGTCCATCTGCAGCAGGTGGGGCTTATATTCCTGCTTTTTGTGATATTGTGATTATGGTCGATGGTAACGCCTCGATGTACCTTGGATCACCACGTATGGCAGAAAAGGTTATTGGTGAAAAGGTCACATTAGAAGAGATGGGTGGAGCAAGGATGCATTGTTCAGTCAGTGGCTGTGGGGATGTACTCGCTCAAAGTGAAGAGGATGCCATTGAAAAAGCTATCACCTATTTACAATACTTCCCTCAAAACTATCAAGCAGCGCCAAGTATAATCAAAGCCGTGGATGCGAAATTTGAAAAGCATCTGGAGGAGATCATACCCTCAAATCAAAATGCACCATTTAATATGTATGACTGTATCGATACATTGGTGGATGAAGGAAGCTTTTTTGAAATTAAAAAGCTGTTTGCAAGCGAACTTATTACCGGATTGGCTAGGATGAATGGTAGGGTTATAGGGATTATAGCCAATCAGCCAAAGGTAAAAGGTGGTGTCTTGTTTATTGATTCAGCTGATAAAGGAGCTAAGTTCATTCAATTATGCGACGCCTTTCATATCCCGTTATTGTTTTTAGCAGATGTTCCAGGCTTTATGATAGGTACAAAAGTAGAAAGGGCTGGAATTATTCGTCACGGAGCAAAATTGATTGCTGCTATGAGTTCAGCTACCGTTCCAAAAATCTCCGTCATTGTTAGAAAAGCTTATGGTGCGGGACTATACGCGATGGCTGGCCCCGCATTTGAACCTGATTATTGTGTTGCGTTACCAACAGCTCAAATTGCTGTCATGGGTCCGGAGGCTGCGGTAAACGCAGTGTACTCGAATAAAATTAATGAAATCTCTGATCCAAAGGAGCGTTTAGCTTTTGTGAAACAGAAGCATGAAGAATATAAAGAGCATATTGATATTTATAAATTAGCTTCTGAATTAATCGTGGATGACGTTGTAGGAGCAAATGATTTACGTCATGTATTGATTCAGAGATTTTCGATGTATGAAACAAAGGATGTTGTATTTAGTAATAGAAAGCATCCGGTGTATCCGGTGTGAGTAAAGACCTCTTTTTGGAGGTCTTTTTTGATACGAATGACCTTTCTAATACCTTCTTTCAATTTCTTCTGGTAAACTAATAGTAATATTGACGCATCGAGGGAGATAGAATGAAAATTGCGATCATTGGCGGTGGAGCAGTAGGTCTTTTGTTTTCTTCTTACTTACAAGAAGAAAATGATGTAATCCTTTACACGAGGTCAGAGGATCAGAGTGAAAGTATACGTACGAATGGTATAGTAAGGAAAAACGGTGAAGAATCTATCTGTTTGCCCATTAACGTTCGACCGATTAGTGAATGGGACGAAAACGAAATTGAACTTGTGATTCTTTGTGTGAAGGAATATATGTTAGAAGAAATAGTAAAGGATCTATCGTTTCCTAAGAATTTACCATTATTGTTTGTTCAGAATGGAATGGGACATTTATCTCTTCTGAACAAAATAAATACAAGGTCCCTATTTATAGGTTCCGTTGAGCATGGAGCATTAAGAATAAATAACCATTCCGTGAGTCATACAGGGATAGGGGTAACAAAACTAGCAATTCTTCGTTCGGTTGAAGGAGACCTGTGGATTCTTGATGAGCTTGTCTTACAGTCCATCAAGAATTTTCCGGCTCAATTCGAACAGGATTACATGTTCATGCTGACAAAAAAGCTCGTTGTTAATGCAGTAATTAATCCTTTAACCGCTATTTTAGGTGTTACCAATGGAAGTCTATTAACAAATAAATACTATCAAATGCTATTTGAACAGTTGTTTGATGAGGTTTGTCTGGCATTGAGTTTAGACCCTCATGCATATTATGAAAATCTTGTTCACGTGTGTAAAAATACAGCAAAAAACGAGTCTTCTATGCTGAAGGATGTAAAAAATGATAGAAGGACAGAAATTGATGCCATTCTCGGGTACGTGCTTGAGGAAGCAAAAAGAAAGGACATAGAAGCGCCGCTCACTTTAGCCTTTTATCATTGTATTAAAGGAAAAGAAATAAAGGGGGAGAGGATGTAAATGGGAAGCTTTTTTACTACAGTGTTTGCAACATTAGTGACTGTTCCAATTATAGGTTATTTTATTGTTTTTGTTATTGCTAAACAAATGACAAAAAAACATAGAAAAGCAGTTCATATTGCGTTGGATTTCTCTACAGTACTTTTTATCCTTTCTGTTCATTATCTTATTGTTACGATCTGGGACTTTTCATTATTCTGGCTTATTCTTATTTTAATGATTGTCATGGCTATTCTATCTTTGCTCCTTCAGTATAAATTAAATGAAGAAGTTGATTTGAAAAAAGTATTTCGGGGATTTTGGAGATTTAATTTCTTATTGTTTTTCTCTGCCTATATCATATTAATATGCGTAGGTATCTTTTTAAGTGTGACAAGATCGATTTCGTAATTGATTGCTTAATGAAAATGCAAAGGTTTTTATTTTCCATTAACACAGTGCTATACTGAAGATTAGAAATACTGTAAAGAGAAAGGAAGTACATAAATGGAGATGGTTAATCTCTTTCTCCCATCAACGAATCAGTTTGCTACCGATTATAGTACTGGGAATTCATTCATACGTCCGTTATTTCATTATCAATTTCAAGAAACAGAGAGCTATCAGGAAAGAGTAAAAGATCTAGAAAATATAAACTTTAAAAGGGAAGAGCTTGCTGACTATATTGGGGAGTATATGAGTAAGTTCCCTAGTTCGAATGAAGTTGTTGCATCGATTTCTAAACTAAGGAACCCGGATAGCGTGGTGGTCATCGGGGGACAACAAGCAGGTATCTTAACTGGACCTCTATACAGTATACATAAAATCCTCTCTATTATTTTATTTGCTAAGAAGCAGGAAGCTGAACTATCTGTCCCGGTGGTTCCGGTTTTCTGGATAGCAGGTGAAGACCACGACTATGATGAAGTGAATCATATTTTTGTAGAAAAAGAAAATCAACTTGAAAAGTCAATCTACCCTGAGAAAGTTCTTGATAAACGAATGGTTAGCCATATTGAAATCAAGAAGGATGTTTTAAAGAATTGGGTTATTGACATCATCTCCTCCTATGGGGAGACGGAACACACGAAATCCCTGCTTCAATTTGCTGATGCTGCTATTGAAAATTCAGTAACGTTTGTTGACTTTTTTGCACATATTACGATGAGTTTGTTTAAAGAATATGGTTTACTAATCGTTGACTCCGGTGATAAGGGATTAAGAAAACTGGAAAAAGAATATTTTATTAATCAAATTAAAAGTACGAAAGAGATCACTGAAAAAGTAAAAAAGAAGCAGCAAGAGCTTGAAGGTATAGGAATGTCACAAACGATTGTGATCAATGATTCTTGTGCGAACCTTTTTTATTACGATGAAGTTTCTCATGAGAGGATTTTATTAGATTATATTCCGGAACAAAAACAATTTGTGGGTGCGTCTGGTTCTATCTCTTTTTCATATGATGAAATGCTAGAAATTGCTAGTGAGTTTCCTGAACGCTTAAGCAATAATGTCGTGACAAGACCTCTAATGCAAGAATGCCTGTTTCCAACATTAGCCTTTATTGCAGGACCTGGAGAGATTGCTTACTGGGCTGAGTTAAAGGAAGTGTTTGAGCATTTTGATATGAAAATGCCTCCGATTGTTCCGCGGTTAAACATTAGTTTGATTGAACGAAATGTGAGCTCAGACATGGAAGAATTAGGGTTAAAGCTAGAAGACGTATTAACTGCGGGAACAGGAAAGCAAAAGGAATTATTTCTAGATGCCAACCGTGACAGTAGTTTCCAAGCATTGTTTGCTCAAACAAAAGACCAGTTAGTTAAGAACTACCTGGAAATTGAGAAAAAGACAGAGCAGCATTATAAAGGCATGCTACCATTGTTGAAAAAAAATGAGAGCTTATTATTAAAGCAAATTGATTTTATGGAAAATCGACTTGAACTTGCGTTGCTACAAAAGCATGAAGTGGTTATAGAAAAATATAATCGAATCGAACGTAGACTGAAGCCATCTGGTTCACCGCAAGAAAGAATTTGGAACCTCTTTTATTTCCTTAACCAGTACGGATTGTCGTTTATCGATGAATTATTAACACAATCGTATTTGTTTGATGGTAGTCACCAAGTGGTAAAATTATAAACTAGGAAAGACCTTGTCGTTATGATAAGGTCTTTTTTGTCGGTTTTTATAAATTTTTATATGATTTTAAAGGTTTTTATAAGAAAAAGGGGAATCATTCTCATTCTATTTTTGCAGGAAAATATCAGTGTGGGGAGAATTTATAAAAACATGTGGAGGAAAGTGGGGGATTGTGGTACATTTAGGGTAGAGAGTGGGGGTAGCGGGCATGTTTATGGGTGAATACCATCATAATGTTGATACGAAGGGACGCTTAATTGTGCCTGCAAAGTTCCGTGAACACTTAGGAGAAACCTTTGTGTTAACACGCGGCTTAGATCAATGTTTATTTGGTTATCCTCTTAGTGAATGGGATCTGATTGAGGAAAAGCTCAAAGGGTTACCATTAACTAAAAAAGACGCTCGTGCATTTACCCGTTTTTTCTTCTCAGGTGCGACTGAATGTGAAGTGGATAAACAAGGAAGAATAAACATTGCTACTCCACTAATGCAATACGCAAAGCTTGAAAAAGAATGCGTCGTTCTCGGAGTTTCAAACCGAATTGAAATTTGGAGTAAGACATTATGGGAAGAATACTTTACAGAATCTGAGCAATCTTTTGCTGAAATTGCAGAGAATATGATTGGATTTGATATTTAAGTATTCTATTCATGGGCGTAATTCGAAAGGTGGACAACAATGTTTGAACATACTACCGTGCTTTTGCACGAAACGGTTGATGGACTCAATATTAAACCTGATGGTATATATGTGGACTGTACAATGGGTGGAGCGGGGCATAGTGCGCTTATCCTATCCAAGTTGTCAAAGGAAGGTAGATTATTTGCCTTTGACCAAGATGACGTAGCTATTGAAAATGCAAAGGAAAAATTAGCAGCATATGAAGGGCAATTAATTATTGTAAAAAGTAATTTTCGATACCTTCAAGAGGAATTAAACAATCGAGGGATTGAAAAGGTTGATGGAGTTCTTTATGATTTAGGCGTTTCCTCCCCACAATTAGACACACCGGAACGAGGATTTAGTTATCACCATGATGCCCCTTTAGACATGAGAATGGATCAACAGGCAGATCTCTCCGCATATGATGTTATTAATTCCTGGAGTTTTGAAGAATTAGTGAAAATATTTTTTAAGTATGGAGAAGAGAAATTCTCCAAACAAATTGCTAGGAAAATTGAGGCGGCAAGGGAAATAAAGCCAATTTCAACAACAGGAGAGCTAGTAGAGTTAATCAAAGAGGGAATACCGGCTCCGGCTCGAAGAAAAGGTGGACATCCAGCTAAACGAATTTTTCAAGCCATCCGAATTGCAGTTAATGACGAATTAGGTGTATTTGAAGATTCGTTAAATCAAGCAATTGATTTACTGAATCCTGGTGGAAGAATTAGTGTCATTACTTTCCACTCATTAGAGGATCGGATATGTAAGGTGATATTTAAGAAGGCTAGTGAAACACCAGACCTTCCAAAAGGATTGCCTATTATCCCGGAAGAGTACAAACCAGACCTAAAGTTAATTACGAGAAAACCAATTGTGCCATCAGAAGAAGAATTAGAACATAACAATCGAGCACGTTCGGCAAAACTACGTGTTGCCGAAAAGCTGTAAACCTATCTAGGAGGGAATAGGATGAGTAACTTAGCAAGGAAGCTTCAGCAGGAACAGCAGCAACAAACCGTACAAGCACCTCAAAAGGTAAGAAAGACCAACTCATGGTTGTCTCCTGGAGAGAAAATCCTTGGTGTCACTTTTTGTGCCGCTCTATGCTTTGGTGCCGTACATATTATCTCAAATCAAGCGGCAATTTATGAATTGAATAAGGATATACAAAATACCTCTGTCAAGTTAGAGGATCAACAAAAGATTAATAATGATTTGAGTATGCAAGTAGGAGAGTTAAGCACTCCAGATCGAATCCGCAGCATGGCAGAAAAGCTTGGATTAAAGCTTAATGACAATAATGTTAAGGTTGTGCAGGAGTAATGACAAAGAAACAGCCCAATATGAATGTGGGAGCAGCGATATTATTTATAATATTTAGCCTGCTCTTTTTTGTCTTAATTTTTCGGTATGTAACGATTTTGGCAACAGGAGAAGTGCACGGGCAGAACTTGTCTGCTATCGCTCAGCAAAAATATGAGAAAGAGGCAACGATTGAGGCTACAAGAGGAACGATCTATGACAACAATGGTGAAGTGATTGCAGAAGATACAGCTTCCTTCAAGTTAGTTGCGATTCTGGATGAAACATTAACTACTAATCCTAAAAATCCAAGACATGTTGTTGACAAAGAAAAGACGGCCAGAGAGCTGTCAAAAGTGATTGATTTAGAAGAATCAGAGATTTATAGAATTCTTTCTAAAGAGGGCGCTAAGCAGGTAGAGTTCGGAACGAAGGGGAGAGATATTTCAATTCAAGTTAAGACGGAAATTGAGAATCTGAAACTTCCAGGAATTACATTTATACGTGGATCAAAGCGTTTTTATCCAAACGGCATTTTTTCCTCTCACGTCGTAGGCTATGTTGATGTGGATGAAGAAACGAATCAAACGGTTGGGCAGCTTGGGATCGAAAAATCCATGAATGAGGAATTAACCGGTATTAACGGGAAAGTAAACTACCCTGGTGACTTTTGGGGGTATATCCTACCCGGCGGTGAAGAAAATGTAACAGCGGCTAAGGATGGATATGATATTTATTTAACACTCGATAAAAAGATCCAGAGTCTTCTTGAGGATGCTTTGAACAAAGTGGAAGAGGAGTATGATCCAGCTAAAATGGTTGCGGTAGTAGCTGATCCGAAGACAGGTGAAATTTTAGCGATGGCGCAAAGACCAACGTTCCATCCAACAACGAGAGAAGGAATTTCTGATACCTGGCATAATGAAGTGATCGAAAACTCATTTGAACCAGGATCAACAATGAAAATCTTCACTCTTGCGGCTGCCGTTCAGGAAGGGGTTTTCAATCCCAACGAGGGGTACCAATCAGGTTCATATAAACCAACAGAAAATTCGCAAAGGATTCACGACCATAATGGTAGCGGGTGGGGTACAATTTCCTACTTAGAAGGATTACAAAGATCTTCAAATGTAGCGTTTGCTAAACTTGTGAAGGAAAAGATCGGGTATGATACGTTTCGAGAGTATTTAACGAAGTTTGGATTTGATCAGCCAACTGGGATTGACCTTCCAAACGAAACGAGTGGAAAAATCGTCTACCAATACCCAATCGATAAAATTACAACAGGGTATGGCCAAGGTACAGCCATTACACCCATTCAGCAAATTCAAGCAGCCACTGCCATTGCAAACGGTGGTAAGATGGTAAAACCCCATGTGATTGATAAGATTGTTGATCCAGCGTCAGGAAAGACGATTAAGCAAACAGAAACAGAAGTTGTCGGAACACCGATCTCCGAGGAAACCGCCAACCAGGTTCTTGAGTATCTAGAGACCGTGGTTAGTTCGCCGAAGGGAACGGGGTATAACCGATATAATATTGAAGGCTATCAGGTTGCTGGGAAAACAGGTACTGCGAGCATGACCCAAAATGGTGTGTACTTAAATGGGAAAAATGATTATGTGTTTTCGTTTTTAGGAATGGCACCTGCAGATGATCCGAGATTAATTATTTATGTTGCCGTACAGCAGCCGAAGGTAGAACATTATTCAGAAGGATCTATACCGGTTTCTATGATTTTTAATCCTGTGATGAAAAACAGTCTTCAGTATTTAAATATTGAGCCAGCTGAACAAAAGGAAGTAGAGCCAATTACTGTTCCAGATTTCTTAAATAAAAATGTAGGAGAAGCTGGAGAGCAAATAACTGGCTTTGGAGCGCACAGTATTGTTATAGGGAATGGAACCAGCGTAATTGCACAATCTCCACAAGCGGGAGAGAAAATACTCGCCGGAGAAAAGGTATTCCTTGTAACAGATGGAGACTTAACGATGCCAGATGTTACAGGCTGGTCCTTAAGGGATGTGGTTAAGATTGCCTCGCTTGCAAATTTACAACTAAATACAACTGGAAGCGGCTATGTGACAAAGCAAAATATCAGTGTAGGAAGTGTTGTAGCAGCGGGTGATCATTTAGTGATTCACTTAAAGGCACCGACAGACGAAGAAACGAAGCTCGGTGATGATGCCTCTGAGGAAACGGAAACAGAGGAAGGAACAGAAGAGCAAACAGAAGAGCAAACAGAAGAGCAAACAGAAGAGCAAACAGAAGAAGTGGAATCAGAATAAGCTTAGAACGTACAAGAGTTTCTTGTACGTTCTATTTTTATTTGTACAAGCATATAGTGGAACGAGCCATATATGTTGTTAGGAGGTTCTAACGAAGATGCGAGTGTCAAATGTTACAGTACGAAAAAGACTAACGATTTCACTTTTAGTAGGGTTTCTCATTTTCTTTATTATTGATGTTAGGTTAGGGTATGTACAGTTTGCATTAGGAAATATTTTGACTGACGGAGCGAAGGATCTTTGGAGTCGGAATATTCCTTTTGAACCCGAGCGGGGTGAAATTGTTGATCGTAACGGTGTTGCTCTCGCTACGAATAAAAGTGCGCCGACCGTTTATGTAGTGCCAAGACAGGTGAAGGATCCTGCGAAAACAGCAGAGCAGCTAGCTGCCGTTTTAAACTTTTCAAAAGAGAAGGCATACCAATATGTAACAAAGTCTGCATCTATCGTGAGAATTAATGAGGGACGAAAAATTACTCATGAAAAGGCGAATGAAGTTCGTGATTTGAACTTAGAGGGTGTGTATATCGGAGAAGATTCGAAGCGCCATTACCCGTTTGGTAACTATTTATCTCATGTTCTCGGTTTCACTGGAAGTGATAATCAGGGATTAACAGGGCTTGAAGCGTATTATGACAAAGAGCTCATGGGGGAAGAAGGATCTGTAAAATTCTATGCAAATGCCAAAGGGCAAAGAATGAATGATATGGCAGATGATTATGAGGCTCCAGTTGATGGATTAGATTTAAAACTAACGATAGATTCTAAAGTACAAACAATCGTAGAACGAGAGTTAGATAATGCACAAGCACAATATAATCCTGACGGTATGATCGCTATTGCTATGGACCCGAATACAGGGGAGATTTTGGCTATGTCAAGCCGGCCGGGGTTTGATCCAGCTGAGTTCCAAGAGGTAGATCCTGAAGTATATAACCGAAATCTCCCTGTTTGGAGTACGTATGAACCAGGGTCAACTTTTAAGGTTATTACACTAGCAGCAGCACTTGAAGAGGGGAAAGTAGATTTAGAGAATGATCACTTTCATGACTCAGGATCGGTCAAGGTTGGTGGAGCGACGCTAAGATGCTGGAAACGAGGGGGACATGGGTCGCAAACCTATTTGGAGGTTGTGCAAAATTCCTGTAACCCAGGTTTTGTCCAATTAGGTGAAAGTCTCGGAAAAGATACATTATTTAAGTATATTAAAGATTTTGGATTTGGACAGAAAACAGGAATTGACTTGCAAGGAGAAGGAAAAGGAATCTTATTTAATCTAGATCGAGTTGGACCAGTGGAATTAGCTACGACTGCATTTGGTCAAGGGGTTTCAGTTACGCCTATTCAACAGGTGGCTGCGATATCGGCAGCAATTAACGGTGGAACGTTATACACCCCTTATATTGCGAAGGAATTAGTTGACCCGCGAACGGGTGAAATTGTAATGAAAAAATCACCAGTAGCGAAACGAAAGGTAATTTCAGAAGAAACGTCAGAGAAAATTCGATACGCTCTTGAAAGTGTAGTGGCACAAGGGTCAGGTGGAAGGGCTTTTGTTGAAGGTTACCGAGTAGGTGGTAAAACAGGAACAGCGCAAAAGGTAAAGGACGGAAGGTATATGGAAAACAATCATATCGTGTCTTTTATTGGATTTGCTCCAGCGGACGACCCGCAACTCGTTGTGTATGTGGCTGTTGACAATCCTAAGGGAACCACGCAGTTTGGGGGAGTGGTTTCCGCACCAATTGTAGGTAGCATTATGGGTGATAGTTTGAGAGCTTTAGGAGTTGAACCAAGGAAGGGGCAGCTAGAAAAAGAATACAAGTGGCCTGATGTACCAATGATTGAGGTTCCTGATGTAGTTGGGATGACAAAAACAGAACTTGGCGATCTATTTGTAAATCTAAAAATCGAAACCTCTGGAGAGGGTAATGTAGTTGTAAAACAAACTCCGGAAGCAGGGGTAAAGTTAAAAGAAGGATCAACCATTCGATTGTATTTTGATAATGTGGAACAGAAAGAAGACGAGAAAGAGAAAGAGAAAGAAGAATAGACTGATTCAGTGAGCAGGCGGCGAAATTTTTTCGCCGTTTTTTCAAAATGCTACATTATAGAATAGCGAAATAGAGTAACTTCATGTAAAATAGATAGGCGCATGCTTTTTTTGGGAAGTAGGTTAAATTATGAGAGGATTTGAGGAAATGAAACTACATACACTGGTCAATTACCTTCAACCGCTTGTTCCTTTTAAGGGTGAGAATCCAGACATATTACACATACATAATGATAATCGTAAAGTAACAGATGGAAGTTTATTTATTTGTATAAAGGGTTTTACTGTCGATGGTCATGACTTTGCTGAGATTGCGGTGAAGTCTGGTGCGGTAGCCGTTATAGCAGAAAGACCTTTACAAGTGGACGTACCTGTTGTAATTGTAAAGGATACAAAACGTGCAATGGCGGTTTTAGCAGATGCTTTTTATGGACAGCCAAGTCAGAAAATGAAAGTTGTTGGAATCACCGGGACAAATGGGAAAACAACAACGAGTCATATTATCGACCATATTCTGAAAGAGGCAGGGAAAAAAACGGGGCTAATTGGGACCATGTATACAAAAATTGGTGAAGATGTTCTTGAAACAAAAAATACGACGCCTGAAAGCTTAACATTACAGAACATTTTTCATCAAATGATTGAAAATCTTGTTGATTGTGCTGTTATGGAGGTATCTTCACATGCGCTAGTCGAAGGGAGAGTTCATGGCACGGACTTCGATGTTGCTGTGTTTACAAATTTATCACAGGATCATTTAGATTTTCATGGTTCGATGGAGGAGTATAAGAGAGCAAAAGGTTTATTGTTTGCTCAGCTAGGGAATAAATTTACACTCGATCAACCTAAATATGCTGTACTAAATGCAGATGACGAGGCTAGTGAGCAGTACGCACATTCCACTTCATCACATATCCTAACGTATGGCATTCAGTGTGATGCAGATATTAAAGCAACTAAAATTTCCATGTCAGCTAAAGGCACCACTTTCTTATTAGTAACTCCAATCGGATCCTCAAACGTGACGATCAAACTTGTTGGGAAATTTAATGTATATAATGTACTCGCGGCAATAGGTGCAGCAATGGCACTTGGAATTCCATTATCTGTTATAACGGACGCGTTAAGTAATATGGAAGGTGTAGCAGGGCGATTTGAACTCGTCGATGCAGGGCAAAACTTTACTGTCATAGTAGATTACTCGCATACACCAGATAGTTTGCAGAATGCACTTGAGACCATTCAAGAATTTGCTGTTGGAAAGACTCATGTGGTCGTTGGCTGCGGCGGGGACCGTGACCGTACAAAGAGACCATTGATGGCGAAAATTGCTTGTGATTTTGCGGATGAAGCCATTTTTACTTCTGATAATCCGAGAAGTGAAGATCCATTTGCGATTTTAAAAGAGATGGAAACAGGGGTTGCAGGAAGAGAATATAAAGTCATTGAAAATCGAAAGCAAGCGATTTACGAGGCGATTAGCCAGGCCGAAGAAAATGATATTATTCTCATTGCTGGTAAAGGTCATGAAACCTATCAGCAAGTAGGAAAAGATATCCACCATTTTGACGACAGACTTGTTGCAAAGGATGCCATTTTAGAAAAAAATAAAGCGTAAAGCAAGGAAGGCTAGAATTTACATGATATTATACAAATTTTCACATGAAAAACTTCTGAATACAAAGGAACAAACATATGATATTGCTGTACTACATAAACAGCTTATTCATACTAGTGTTTCCGTAATGGAAAAAGTGGGGGGAAAGTGATGGAGCAAGTTATTTTATTCACAATATTAGTGGGATTTCTTATTTCGGTCATCCTATCCCCAATTTTAATTCCTTTTTTAAGAAGGTTGAAATTCGGACAAAGCATTAGAGAAGAAGGACCTAAATCGCATCAAAAAAAATCAGGTACTCCGACGATGGGCGGAACAATGATTTTATTATCTATCGTTGTTACGACTATTGTAATGACATCAAGGTATTCGGAGCTTTCCGTACAAACATATTTACTTCTTTTTGTAACCATTGGATTTGGTTTATTAGGATTTTTAGATGACTTTATTAAAGTGGTCATGAAGAGAAATTTAGGATTAACTTCTAAACAAAAGCTATTTGGACAAATCGTTATTTCGTTTATCTTTTATTTTATTTTAAGACAAAATGAGTTTTCAACAACAGTCTCCATTCCACTAACTGACATTTCTTTTGACCTTGGATGGCTGTATGTATTTTTTATCATTTTCTGGTTGGTCGGATTTTCGAATGCGGTCAATTTAACAGACGGTCTAGATGGTCTAGTTTCGGGAACAGCTGCTATTGCTTTTGGAGCTTTTGCAGTACTTTCTTGGAACCAAGAGGCCTATGATGTAGCCATTTTCTCTCTAGCAGTTGTTGGTGCTGTACTAGGATTTCTTGTATTTAATGCCCATCCCGCTAAAGTGTTTATGGGAGATACTGGATCTCTTGCTTTAGGAGGGGCGATTGCAACTATTGCCATCTTAACTAAGCTAGAAATTCTGCTTATCATTATCGGTGGAATATTTGTAGTTGAAACATTGTCTGTGATTCTCCAGGTGATTTCTTTTAAAACAACTGGTAAAAGGATATTCCGCATGAGTCCCTTACATCATCATTATGAGTTAATTGGTTGGTCTGAATGGAGAGTAGTTGTCACATTCTGGACAGTTGGGTTATTATGTGCAGTATTAGGAATCTATATCGAGGTGTGGTTGTAATTGAGAGATATTAAAGATTATGTTCATAAAAAAGTACTTGTACTAGGTTTAGCGAAGAGTGGGGTCGGTGCAGCAAATTTGTTGCACCGTTTAGGTGCGTTTGTCACTGTAAATGATAATAAGCCATTATCTGAGAATCCCGAAGCTCAAGGATTGCTTGAACAAGGGATTACCGTTATTTGTGGAAGTCATCCCGTAGAGCTATTAGATGATGGCTTTGAGCTTATCGTAAAGAACCCAGGGATTCCTTATCATAATGAGATGATCCAAGCGGCCATTGAAAAAGGGATTCCCATTATTACTGAAGTTGAGCTTGCGTATCAAATTTCTGAAGCTCCTTTTATTGCTATAACAGGTACAAATGGAAAAACTACAACAACCACTCTTATATTTGAAATGTTAAAGGCGGGAAATAAGGCTCCTTTGATTGCGGGGAACATTGGAACAGTCGCATCAGAGGTGGCTCAGCAAGCTACATCTGAAAATACAATTGTTATTGAACTATCATCGTTTCAGCTAATGGGAATTACAACATTCAAGCCGAGGATTGCTATACTCACTAATCTGTATGAGGCCCATTTAGACTATCATGGTACCAAAGGAGAGTATTGGAGCGCGAAAGCAAATATAACTAAGTACCAAACAGAAGAGGATTACTTTATCGTTAATGGAGATCAAGAGAGCACTTTCGAAATTGGTCAAAAAAGCAAGGCAGACTGTGTTCCTTTTTCTACAAGAGAATTCCAATCAAATGGTGCTTATGTATTAGATGATTATTTGTATTTTAAAGATGAAAAGATTATTGAAATCTCTGATATTGTTTTACCTGGAGCGCATAACCTTGAAAATATCCTTTCAGCAGTAGCTGCAGCGAAGCTTACAAATGTTTCAAACGAAGCCATTGTTGAGGTTTTGACGACCTTTACAGGTGTTAAGCATCGTCTTCAATATATAGGAGAGATCGAAGGACGTAAGTTTTATAATGATTCAAAAGCAACAAATATATTAGCGACAGAAAAAGCTTTGACTGCATTCAAGACACCTATTGTGTTACTTGCCGGAGGATTGGATCGTGGAAACGGATTTGACGAGTTAATTCCATTCTTGCACAATGTGAAAACTGTTGTCACGTTTGGACAAACGGCTCCTAAAATTGAGGAAGTAGCACAGAAGGCAGGAATAAAAACAATTCTCCGTGTCGATAATGTGGAAAAAGCCGTACCTGTTGCCTTTACACACTCAAATGCAGGAGATGTGATCCTTTTATCACCTGCATGTGCTAGCTGGGATCAATACAAAACTTTTGAGGTTAGAGGAGACATTTTTATCAATGCGGTGCATAAGCTTAAGTAAGGGCTTGTCTTATGGAGACAATTTTAACATAATCGTTTCTAATTAAGGTTTAATCCTCACTGTAAGCCCTAAAACTTGCATTCGAGGTGTGTTCTTTTGCCGACTAAAAAAGCTACTCCAGATCTGATATTATTGATTGTAACATTTACCCTATTAGCGACCGGATTAATTATGGTTTATAGTGCGAGTGCCATTTGGGCTGACTATAAATTTGATGATTCTTTTTATTTTGCTAAACGACAAATGTTGTTTGCAGGGGTCGGAATTGTGACCATGTTCTTCATTATGAATGTCGATTATTGGACGTGGCGAACTTTTGCAAAAATGATCATAATCATCTGCTTTGTGCTTCTTATTCTTGTACTCATCCCAGGGATAGGAAATGTAAGAAATGGTTCCCGAAGCTGGATTGGGGTAGGTGCGTTTTCAATTCAGCCTTCAGAGTTTATGAAGCTTGCAATGATTGCGTTTTTAGCTAAGTTTCTTTCAGAAAATCAAAAAAAGATCACTTCGTTCAGAAAAGGTTTAATGCCATCCCTTGGTTTAGTATTTCTTGCCTTCGGGATGATTATGCTACAGCCTGACTTAGGGACTGGAACGGTGATGGTTGGAACATCGGTTGTCATGATTTTTATTGCTGGTGCGAGGATTGGTCATTTTGTCGGCTTAGGGCTGCTTGGGGTAATTGGGTTTGTTGGCTTAGTTATCTCAGCTCCTTACCGAATCAAAAGGATTACCTCCTTTTTAGATCCATGGGAGGATCCACTCGGAAGTGGTTTTCAAATCATTCAGTCACTATATGCGATTGGACCAGGCGGGTTATTTGGTTTAGGATTAGGACAAAGTAGGCAAAAATTCTTTTATCTACCTGAACCACAAACCGATTTTATCTTTGCTATCTTGGCAGAAGAATTAGGTTTCATTGGAGGCTCCTTTGTACTACTTCTTTTCGCTTTATTATTATGGCGTGGAATTCGTATTGCACTGGGTGCTCCAGATTTATATGGAAGTTTCTTAGCTGTTGGAATTGTGGCAATGGTTGCTATTCAAGTAATGATCAATGTGGGTGTGGTTACAGGGCTTATGCCGGTAACTGGAATTACTCTCCCGTTTCTAAGCTATGGAGGTTCTTCCTTAACACTCATGCTTATGGCCATTGGGGTGCTACTGAATATTAGTAAACACTCGAAATTATGAGATAGGTAAGTTTAAGAACCCTGTTATTCATGCAGGGTTCTCTTCTGTTTATTATTACAATTAGATGACAATCGTTCGTTGTTTTTCGATTTGTCGTTTGAAATATAGTAAAATGGGGTAAAACGTGAGGGTGATTTTTTTCAGAAGACATCATGACTATCACCTATGAATAGTTGATTTTTCAACGTTAAGGAGAGTGGAAAGAATTGCGTATAGTTGTAAGTGGTGGTGGAACCGGTGGTCATATTTATCCGGCTCTTGCGCTTATTAGAGAGATACAAAAGGAACATAATAATGCTGAGTTTTTATATATCGGTACTGAAAAAGGATTAGAAAATACCATTGTTAAAAGAGAAAACATTCCTTTTCAATCCATACATATTACTGGGTTTAAACGTAAACTTTCAATAGATAATGTGAAAACGGTGATTAGATTCTTAAAGGGTGTTCAGAAAAGTAAGCAATATTTAAAAGAATTTAAAGCAGATGTAGTCATAGGAACGGGCGGGTACGTATGCGGTCCTGTTGTGTATGCTGCTTCTAAGCTTGGAATTCCAACAATCATACATGAGCAAAACAGTGTACCGGGATTAACGAATAAGTTTTTAAGTCGATATGTCGATAAAGTTGCTATTTGTTTTGAAGAAGCGAAAAGCTATTTTCCTCAAGAAAAGGTTGAACTTACAGGAAATCCCAGAGCATCTGAAGTATTAAATAAGGATGGGATTAAGGGGAAGCTGTCTGTTGGTTTAAAAACAAATGTTCCATCTGTATTAGTAGTAGGTGGAAGTCGTGGAGCACGGCCTATAAATGAAGCCATTTTAAAATCATTGTCAGTGCTTAGTGAAAAACCTTATCAAGTATTATATGTAACCGGAGAGGTTCACTATGATGAAGTACTCAAAGAAGTGGAACTAGTCGGGAACCCTGATAACGTCATAGTAAAGCCTTTTATTCATAATATGCCAGAAGTGCTTGCAGGAATGGATCTAATTGTTGCTCGAGCAGGTGCTACGACATTAGCTGAATTGACATCTTTAGGCGTACCTAGCATACTTGTTCCTAGCCCTTATGTGACAAACAATCATCAGGAAAAAAATGCTCGCGCCTTAAGTGATCATGGTGCTGCCATTTTAATGCTTGAAAAAGACCTAACGGCTACTAAATTAGTAGAGCAAATGGATTCTCTCTTACTTAATAAAGAGAGCTTAAAAGAAATGAAGAAAGCAGCCTATAAATTAGGGATTCGTGATGCTGCTGGGAGACTGTATCGATTAATGGAGACGTTACTAACAAAAAGAAACGGTCGATAATAATGATTCCTAGGTTTGTAGCCTAGGTTTGACACGATGCATAAGATAAAATAACTCCGACTGAAAGGGGAGGTAGGAATGATTGGATTAGCTGAAGAATTAAAGCAGTCTAAGATTGGAACGGTAAAAGAAAATGAGCCAATGGCGAATCATACAACGATAAAGATTGGTGGTCCTGCAGAACTTTTTGTAGAGCCCTCATCGGTAGAAAACTTGGAAGCGACCATGCATTTGATCCGAAAGTATAAAGTACAGTGGATTGCTATTGGAAGAGGGTCAAACTTACTCGTGTCTGATCGAGGAATTTCTGGTGTTGTTATTAAGCTTGGCTCTGGATTAGATAAGGTCGAAATAAATGGTACAACACTTACGGTTGGTGGTGGACACTCCCTAGTGAGCTTGGCAACCTCCATCAGTAGAAAAGGGTTATCCGGACTAGAGTTTGCAAGTGGGATCCCTGGGTCAGTCGGTGGGGCAGTGTTCATGAACGCGGGGGCACATGGCTCTGATATATCAAAGATACTCGAAAAAGCTCTTGTGCTTTTTGAAGACGGCACATTAGAATGGGTAGCTAATGAGGAAATGGAATTTTCTTATCGAACCTCTGTGTTGCAAAAAAAGCGTCCAGGAGTTGTTGTTGAAGCTGTTTTTTCATTGAAAGAAGGAAACAAGGATTCTATTTTTGGTGAAATGCAAAAGAACAAAGACTACCGCAAAGAAACCCAGCCATGGAATTTCCCGTGTGCGGGTAGCATTTTTCGTAATCCACTGCCAAATTATGCAGGTAAGTTAATTGAGGTTGCTGGCTTAAAGGGATACCAAATCGGTGGGGCTAAAATATCAGAAATGCATGGGAATTTCATCGTAAATACAGGAAACGCAAAAGCTGACGATGTTTTACAGTTAATTCAGCATGTTAAAGATACGATATATGATTTGTATGAAGTAAAAATGGAAACAGAAGTTGAAATAATAGGAATAAAATAGGATGATTGTCCCCCTTACAAAGTATCAGTATGTGATATAATAAATACTTGGGAAATTACTTATTACCTAAAAATAACGGCATGATTTCTCGTGCCGTTGTTTTCACTTATAAAAAATTATTGGATTCTCTGTTTTTTACACAAAATATATTAGCGATAGTGAGGTGATTGGATTGGATCAGGGGAAAATAGTCTCGATTGAAGAACGAATTCCCAAGTTGAAACAACAAAGACGAAAAAAGGCAAATAGAAGACTTGTAACCTTATTAAGTTTATTCTTCTTGTTAATCGTTTGTGTCGTTTATTTCCAATCACCACTCAGTCATATTAAAAAAATAAGTGTTAGTGGTAATGACTTATATAAGGCTGAACTTCTTGTGGAAAACAGTGGCTTGTCCACTGGAATGAATATTTGGAAGCTTGATAAGAAAGAAGTGGAAACGAAAATAGAGAAGCTTCCGGAAATAAAATCAGCAACTGTAAAATGGTCATTTCCTAATAGTGTATTAATTACTGTAGAGGAATATGATCGGATTGCCGTTATTGCAAATGAAAATTCGTTTATTCCCGTTTTAGAGAATGGTGAAATACTACAGGATGAAGGGATTACAAGCTCCCCTTCTAATGCTCCAATATTAATTGGTTTTACAGAAGGTGAGATCCTTGAAGAGATGGTTAATAGCCTGAAAGAGCTCCCGTTTGAAATTCTTTACTCCATTTCAGAGGTGAACTACACACCGAAAGAAACAGATCGTTTCCATATTTCTTTATATATGAATGATGGAAATGAAGTCAGTGCATCTTTAAGGAGTTTCTCAAAAAAAATGATACACTACCCTTCCATCGTTAGTCAGTTAGATCCGTCACAAAAGGGAGTCATTGATTTAGAGGTGGGTTCGTATTTTAAATCATACGAACCAGGAGGAGTTGAAACAAGTGAAGAAGAGGGTGAAGGGTAAACATGTTATCCTCTCGTTAGTTTTCCTTGTACTAGGATATATGGTGTCTTTTTCTTACCATTTAACTAAACAGGAAATAGCACAAAATACGATAACGGACAAGCAGTGGAATCGTGATTTAGAATTGCGAAATCAGTTGATTTCACAGGAAGAAAGAAACCGAGAGCTTCAGAATGAATTAAAGGAAAAACAAGATAAAATTGTAGAGATTGAAGAAGAATTAGCGAAAGAAGAACAAGTTTTCTTCAATCTCGCGGAAGACGCGGAAAAATATCGTATGTTTGTAGGTAAAGTCAAGGTAAAAGGGAAGGGAGTAGAAGTGTCCCTTGCTGATGGTGACTACAATCCTAATGAAGAAAACATTAATAACTATATTGTTCATGAGCACCATGTCTTTAAAGTGATTAATGAGTTATATATATCGGGTGCTTCGGCAATTGCGATTAATGGGCAAAGGCTCACACATAATTCCTATATTCTTTGTAATGGTCCAGTGATTGAAGTGGATGGATATCAACATCCTGCTCCTTTTGTTATTACGGCTATTGGTGATCCTGATGTGATGACCTCTGCTTTGAATTTAACAGGAGGAATTAAAGATATGCTGGTAAATGACAATATTGAAGTAACGATCCAGAAAAAAGAAGAAGTTATATTAGATCCGTTATTAGGCACTTAACTCTTTTTGAATGTTTTGTCCACAATATTGAAGAAAGCTAGGTGATTTTTACGTGGACAGAAAGAAAATAAACAGCTTGGTAATCATCGGGGTGATTGTTGGATTCATGCTTGCTATCCAATTTCAAACGGTCTCTAAACCAGAGGTACGAGACACAAGGGATACCTGGCAGCTTCGTGAGGATTTACTGAAGGAAAAGGAACTTCAATCCCGACTGATTAAAGAAATTCGTTCCATTGAAGAAAAATTGAACGAATACGAAACGGAAAGAGAACAGGGTAAAGGAAACACGTTAAGGAATACTCTAGAGGAATTAAAGCAAGAAGCAGGACTAACAGAGTTGACTGGCCCAGGTTTGACGATATACATAGAACAACTGAATGAAGAATTGATCCTAGGGACTTCTGGTGCTACACTTTCACCGGACCTATTAGAACGACTGCTAAATGAGATAAATATGTATGGTGCAAAACATGTTTCGGTCGCAGGTCAAAGGGTGATCAATACTACTGTAATCCGTGATATAAATGGCGAAACGAAAATAAACGGACGTTCCTTAACAAAATTTCCAATTGAAATTATCGTTTTGACGGAGGATTTTACCGTTGCGGAAAAGCTGTACAATCAAATGCAGGTTTCTAAATCAGCAGAAGAATTCTTTATTGATAATTTAACCGTCACCATAAAGAAGCCTGAGCTTTCCATTGCTGTCCCAGCCTTTGAAGATTCTATTCGAATTAGAGGTATGGAGCAAGTAAAATCTGACAAAGGAGATAGTTAATCATGTGGCTTCCCCTTTTAGGATTGATCATTGGAGTCGTCCTTGGATTATTAACAGATATATCTGTCCCTGAGGAATATTCCAATTATCTATCCATTGCCGTACTAGCTGCCCTTGATACTTTATTCGGTGGAATCAGGGCACATCTGCAAAATATATATGACGAAAAGGTTTTTGTTTCCGGTTTTTTCTTTAATATTATTCTTGCTGCAAGTTTAGCTTTTCTAGGTGTTCATCTTGGTGTAGACTTGTATTTAGCAGCAGTTTTTGCGTTTGGGGTAAGACTATTTCAAAATATAGCCGTGATTCGAAGAATTCTGCTAACAAAATGGTCTACAAATAAAGAAAAATAGAAAAAATTTGTATATTTTAAAAGGGAATATATTAAATTTGCCGAATAATCTTATAGATACATTATTATACGGTATGAAAAAATAGGAATTGTTGTTCAATTTTTTGAATTGTTAAAGGAGGTGCCAAAGAATGAACAGCAATGAAATATATGTAAGTCTTGACATCGGTACATCCAGCGTAAAAGTGATCATTGGAGAAATGGTCAATGACTCTTTGAATATTATTGGTGTTGGCAATGTTAAATCCGAAGGACTAAGAAAAGGATCCATTGTTGATATAGATGAAACCGTTCATTCTATTAGAAAGGCAATCGAACAAGCTGAGAGAATGATAGGCATGGAAATTAATAAGGTAATTGTTGGTGTAACTGGAAATCATGTGATGTTACAGCCATGTCATGGTGTAGTAGCTGTATCAAGTGAAAATCGTGAAATTACCAATGATGATGTAGCTCGAGTAATTGATGCAGCGCAAGTAATTTCTATTCCTCCTGAGCGTGAGATTATTGATGTCATTCCTAAGCAATTTATTGTTGATGGACTAGATGAAATTAATGACCCGCGGGGAATGATAGGTGTAAGGCTTGAAATGGAAGGAACGATTATTACAGGTTCTAAGACGATTTTACATAATACTCTTCGATGCGTAGAACGTTCTGGATTAGAAATCCTTGATATTACTTTACAACCACTTGCTTCTGGTGCCTTTGCACTCTCAAAGGATGAAAAAAACTTAGGTGTGGCACTCGTTGATATTGGTGGGGGATCAACAACAATTAGTGTTTTTGAACATGGATTCTTACGAGCAACAAGCGTACTTCCAGTTGGTGGAGACCATATAACAAAAGATATATCGATTGGTCTTCGCACATCTACTGAAGATGCTGAGAAAATAAAAACAAAACATGGACATGCATACTATGACCATGCTTCCGAAGAAGAAGTGTTTAGCGTACCGATTATCGGAAGTGATCAGCATCAACAATTTAACCAGCTTGAAGTTTCTGATATTATTGAAGCAAGAACGGAAGAAATTTTTGACCTTATACAAAATGAAATTAGACGATTGGGCATTCGTGATTTACCTGGTGGTTATGTTTTATCAGGTGGAGTAGCAAACACTCAAGGAATTCTTGAATTAGCTCAAGTGGTTTTCCAAAACCGAGTTCGCATCGCCATTCCGGATTATATTGGAGTACGTGAACCGCAATACACGACTGCTGTCGGTTTAATAAAATTCGCTTACAAAAATGCTAAAATACAAGGTAGGTCTATTGGTAACAGTACGGCTGCTGGCGAATCAAAGGAAAAGAGAGTTCAAAAGCAGCCTCAACCAAAGGCAAAGCCGGACAAGCAGCCGGAAGAAAAAATGACATCACGAGTGAAAAAATTCCTTGGTTACTTTTTTGAATAGTATTCAATCGATCGCTGCGAGACTACACTTCTTACAGCTTCATCTGAAAACGGTCTTCATTGATCGCTACCGGGAATATCGACGAATTAGGAGGATTTGTCATGTTGGAATTTGATACAAATTTAGATTCATTGGCAACTATAAAAGTAATCGGCGTAGGTGGAGGCGGAAACAATGCTGTTAATCGGATGATTGAGCATGGCGTCCAAGGTGTCGAATTTATCGCGGTAAATACAGATGCGCAGGCATTAAATTTATCGAAGGCAGAAACAAGAATGCAAATTGGGGGAAAGCTTACTCGTGGACTTGGAGCAGGAGCAAACCCTGAAGTAGGGAAAAAAGCAGCTGAAGAAAGTAGAGAACAAATTGAAGAAGTGTTAGCTGGGGCCGATATGGTTTTCGTTACAGCTGGTATGGGTGGCGGAACTGGAACAGGGGCTGCACCCGTTATTGCTCAAATTGCTCGCGAGTTAGGGGCATTAACAGTCGGAGTTGTAACAAGACCGTTTACGTTTGAAGGTAGAAAGCGTTCGACTCAAGCTCAAGGTGGCATCTCTTCCATGAAGGAAGCGGTTGATACACTAATCGTTATTCCAAATGATCGTCTTCTTGAGATTGTGGATAAGAGTACGCCAATGCTTGAAGCATTCCGTGAGGCTGACAACGTTCTACGTCAAGGGGTTCAAGGTATATCGGACCTTATTGCAACACCTGGTCTTATCAACTTAGACTTTGCAGATGTAAAGACAATTATGTCTAACAAAGGCTCTGCTCTTATGGGGATTGGTGTAGCTGCAGGAGAAAACCGTGCAACAGAAGCAGCAAAGAAAGCCATTTCTTCACCGCTTCTAGAAAAATCCATTGATGGAGCTCAAGGAGTCTTGATGAACATTACTGGTGGATCAAACTTAAGCCTATATGAAGTTCAGGAAGCAGCAGATATCGTTGCTTCTGCATCTGACCAAGAAGTGAACATGATTTTTGGATCGGTTATCAATGATAACTTGAAGGATGAGATCCTAGTAACAGTGATTGCGACCGGTTTCAATGAAGATATTTCTCAACCGAAGCCAACAAGTCGTCCAGGTTTTGGGCAACAAAAACAATCTGTTGCACCTACAAAGCCACAAAGAGAAATCATTCGTGAAGAGGAGTACAATGAACCTGTACGTTCAAATACTTCACACAGCAGTGACGATACGTTAGATATACCTACTTTCTTACGTAATCGCAATAGAAGACGATAGGTAAACCCTATCAATACAAAAAGCAGAATTCGACCAGAATTCTGCTTTTTGTTTTGTTTTAAGAGGAAAATCAGTTTTCCCAACCTGAGATGAGAAATTTTGACAAAAAACGGAGAGATTTGTGAAAATCTCTTCTTTTTTATGTACATAAAGTGACACACTTCCAACATCTATGTACGTTATACTTTTTCATAACAGAATAATAGATTGAATAAGGAGAAACGAGCAAGGAGGAAAATCTTTGACACTTTATTTAGATGTGATTTGGCTGCTAAATCTCCTTTTCGATACGTTACTTCTTTATTTAACTGCCATAATAGTAAAAAGAGAGTATAAGATTTGGAGACTGTTTTGTGGGGGACTTATAGGATCCTTCATTATTATATTGGCTTTTACTCCTTTTCAGAATTATTCTGGTCATCCTGTCGTGAAATTAGCCTTTTCTTTAGTGATGGTTCTAGTTACCTTTGGATACAAAAGATTACGTACCTTTATCCGTACAACGATGACCTTCTATTTCGTTACCTTTTTAGTAGGTGGAGCGCTTATTGGGGTTCATTATTTCATTCAGTTTGATAACCAATTGACCTCCTCTGTTTTAATAGGAAGTGTAAAGGGATTTGGTGATCCGATTAGCTGGTTTTTTGTTCTCATAGGTTTTCCGATTGCATGGCATTTCTCCAGATCAAATATTGAACAATTTGAAATGACGAAAATACAATTTGATCAAATGGTTTCTATTCGCATTCAGATTGGAGAAAGTCAATTCACATGTATAGGTCTGGTGGATAGTGGGAATCAACTTTATGATCCTCTCACTAAAATGCCTGTCATGTTTGTCTCTGTCTATAACCAATTAGAAACGATCCCTGAATCCATTAGGATACTTTCAAGTGAAAAGGATGAGATCATTTATGGAAAAGCCTCTCTTCCAACTGAATGGGAAAATAAGCTCCGAATTATCCCGTATAAAGTAGTTGGACAAGAGCATCAGCTTATCATTGCTGTTAAGCCTGACCAACTTCAAATAGAGATGGAAGAAAAAATAATTCAAGTAGACAAAGGATTAGTTTCCTTTACAACCCAGCAGCTTTCCTCTGACGATACGTTTCAGTGTATTGTTCATCCAAAGATGGTAACAGGTGTCGCAAAGGTGAAATCAGATGTAAAGGTAAGTTAATATTACTATACTCAGAAAAACATAAATTAGAAGGAGGACAACTCATGAAAAATATAAAACTTCGACTATCTTATTACTGGTATAAATTATTAATCAAGCTAGGACTCAAGACAGATGAGGTCTTCTATATAGGTGGAAGTGAGGCATTGCCTCCTCCGTTATCAAAAGAAGAAGAAGAAGTGTTGCTTCAAAAACTTCCGAGTGGGGATAAAGCAGCGAGGTCCATCCTCATTGAGAGAAATTTACGACTTGTTGTTTATATAGCTAGAAAGTTTGAAAATACAGGAATTAATATTGAAGATTTAATTAGTATCGGAACGATCGGTTTAATAAAGGCAGTTAACACGTTTAATCCTGAAAAGAAAATAAAGCTTGCTACATACGCATCAAGATGTATTGAAAATGAAATACTCATGTACTTACGGAGAAATAATAAAATTCGCTCAGAAGTTTCCTTTGATGAACCATTGAATATTGATTGGGACGGTAACGAGTTGTTATTGTCAGATGTATTAGGAACAGAAGAAGATATTATTACAAAAGACCTGGAAGCCAATGTTGATAAAAAGCTTTTATTAAAAGCATTACATCAGCTGAATGACCGTGAAAAACAAATCATGGAGCTGCGTTTTGGATTAGGTACGGGAGAAGAAAAAACCCAGAAAGACGTTGCTGATATGCTTGGTATATCACAATCGTATATTTCAAGACTGGAAAAAAGGATTATTAAAAGACTGAAGAAAGAGTTTAATAAAATGGTTTAGATTAATTCTTTGTAGAAAGAAAAATTTTTTAGAATAAAATAATATGTGTAATACCTTGTCCTAAAGACATTTATAGGAAATTCTTAGTATGCATGTCCATTTTGGATGTGCATATTTTTCCTTCTCGGGGAGATACTGTTTTTTGTACAGCAGCTCCTGTGAGGAGGGAAAAGAATTGACTCGTAATAAAGTTGAAATTTGCGGTGTTGATACATCTAAGTTACCTGTTTTGAAAAATGAAGAAATGCGTTTACTATTTAAAGAAATGCAAGCGGGGGATATAACAGCCCGAGAAAAGCTCGTGAATGGAAACTTACGCCTTGTGTTAAGTGTCATTCAGCGATTTAACAATCGTGGTGAGTTTGTTGATGACCTGTTTCAGGTAGGGTGCATCGGGTTGATGAAATCAATTGATAATTTTGACCTAGGTCAAAACGTGAAATTCTCTACTTATGCTGTTCCGATGATAATCGGAGAAATCCGACGATACTTAAGAGATAACAACCCGATTCGAGTATCTCGTTCTTTAAGGGATATTGCTTACAAGGCATTACAAGTTCGAGAAAAACTAATGAGTGAGACGTCAAAGGAGCCAACTGCTGAAGAAATTGCAAAAGTACTAGATGTTTCTCATGAAGAAATTGTTTTTGCTTTAGATGCCGTTCAAGACCCCGTTTCGTTATTTGAACCTATCTATAATGACGGAGGAGATCCTATTTATGTGATGGATCAATTAAGCGATGAACGTAACAAGGATATTCAATGGATTGAAGAAATTGCTTTAAAAGAAGGAATGAGACGACTCAACGAAAGAGAAAAGCTCATCCTAAGAAAGCGATTCTTCCAAGGAAAAACTCAAATGGAAGTAGCTGAAGAGATAGGAATCTCGCAAGCCCAAGTGTCCAGACTAGAAAAAGCTGCGATTAAACAAATGAATAAGAACATACAAACATAAACTACCGACTAATCTCGGTAGTTTTTTTGTATAAAACAATCATGAATACTCCTCCCATCTTCATATATTTAATTATCGAATAGTCGGGAGTGAAATGTGATGGTGAAAATTTCAGAATTTCAAATTAAAGATGTGGTCAATGTTGCAGATGGAAAAAAGTTAGGGAATATTAGTGATATAGAAATAAATCTATCAAACGGAAAAATTGAGGCCATTATTGTAAGTGGTAACGGACGGATGTTAGGCTTCTTTGGTAAAGAAGAGGAGATTATTATTTCTTGGAGAAATATACTTAAAATTGGTGAGGATGTTATTTTAGTTCGTTACAGAGGGGTTAATGAAGGACAATATGATGAAGCAGAAGCCAAGTAAGCCTGAATTCACTGGGAGTATACTGCGAATTATGGTAAACTATAGAAAAATCAACAAACAATTGAGGTTTATATAATGGAACCATTTATTCTAAAAGAAACGTCTCATTTCATCATAAAAGAGTGGACAGATCGTTTCAATGGACTTGTTGTGGGTTTTACTACGAAAAACGGAGGCCATAGCAAGAACTCTTTTTCAACGTTGAATACTGGATTTCACGTTGGAGATCAGGAACAGGACGTTTGCTTAAATCGAGAAGTCTTATCAAAAAGTACTGGTATCCCTTTATCTAATTGGGTAGGTGCCGAGCAGACGCATGATGTACATGTGAAAAAAGTCTCGGTACATGACCGTGGACTTGGTTCAAATTCATACGCGAATGCGCTCAGGGATACCGATGCTTTCTTTACCTATGATAAAAATCTGCTTTTAACATTATGCTTTGCTGACTGTGTTCCGCTCTATTTTATTGCTCCAAAATACGAAGCAATTGCGATTGCTCATGCGGGGTGGAAAGGGACAGTTGGAGGGATCGCGAAAAGTGTGATAACAGTATTTAAGGACGAAAATATTCCTGTTTCGGAAATTTTTGCAGTAATTGGCCCTTCCATTTGCGAAAAATGTTATATTGTAGATGATAAAGTCATTTCATATGTGGAAAATTTAGTGGAAGATGTCGAAAAAAAACCATATAATCGAATCAAAGAAAACCAATATCACTTAGACTTAAAGAAGTTAAATAAACAAATTCTCATCAAAGCAGGTATGATTGAATCAAATATTCAGGTAACTGATTTATGTACGAGTTGTGATTCCGATTATTTTTTCTCCCACCGAAGAGACAAGGGGAAAACGGGTCGGATGATGAGTTTTATTGGTTGGAAGGAGGAGCAATCGAGAGAATGAAAGTAAGTGAAAATCTACGTGTGCTCCAGGAAAAGGTAAAAGAAGCGAGTCAAAGGAGCAATCGAGATCCAGAAGAAATAAAAATCATAGCTGTAACGAAATATGTAACAACAGAAAGAGCATCAGAGGCATTAGAATGTGGGGTAACACATCTTGGTGAAAATCGTGATGAAGGCCTTCTTGAAAAGTGGAGCACTATAGGGGACAAGCCTACCTGGCATTTTATCGGAACTCTACAAACAAGAAAGGTAAAAAATATCATAGATAAAGTGGATTATATTCACTCATTAGATCGTGTATCCTTGGCAAAGGAAATTAATGCAAGAGCTGGAGATAGAACGATTTCTTGTTTTGTTCAGGTGAATGCGTCTGGTGAAGAATCAAAGCATGGATTAACTCCAGAAATGGTGGTACCATTTATAAAGGAATTAGAAAAATACCCTAAAATAAGGGTAGAAGGGCTAATGACGATGGCGCCTTTTACTGAGGACGATACGATCATTAGACAAAGCTTTCAATCGTTAAAAAATCTTCAACTTGATATTCAACATATGGATTTACCATATGCTCCATGTATGGAGCTTTCAATGGGAATGTCTAATGATTTTGAGATTGCCATTGAAGAAGGATCTACGATGATACGAATCGGCACCGCATTGGTGGGCGAATAGTGTGGGAGGTGTAATGAATGAGTATTAAATCAAAATTTAAAACATTTTTTTTTCTAGATGATGAATATGAGAATGAAGAAGAGGAGTACGAGGCTCCAGCAACAAAGACACAAAGACAACCACAGCAACAGCAACAAAGTGTGTCTCCTAAACAGAATGTGGTAAGCTTACAGAGTGTTCAAAAATCTTCAAAGGTTGTTTTAATTGAACCAAGAGTGTATGCAGAAGCTCAGGAAATTGCAGATCAATTAAAAAATCGTCGAGCAGTTGTTGTGAATTTACACAGAATTGAACGGGACCAAGCGAAACGGATTGTTGATTTTTTAAGTGGTACTGTGTATGCCATCGGTGGAGATATTCAAAAGATTGGTGCAGAAATTTTCTTATGTACACCTGACAATGTGGAGGTATCAGGCAATATCTCACAGCTAATGCAAGAAACAGAATACGAAGATACGAGGTGGTAATACGTAAATGGATTTACTTCTATCAATATTAATTCGAGTGATTGATATCTATTCTTGGGCATTGATTATTTATATTCTTATGTCTTGGTTTCCTAATGCAAGGGAAACCGCTATCGGTCAATTTTTAACAAGAATTTGTGAACCTTATTTAGAGCCGTTCCGAAGAATTATTCCTCCGATCGGTGGAATGATTGATATTTCTCCGATTGTTGGTATTTTTGTATTAAAATTGGCATCAACAGGCTTGTATACGCTATTTGGTTGGTTTTAGCTAAAAGGGGCATAAATGCCCCTTTTTTGCACTTTCATATCTTTATATTGGATTGGAGATTGAATTAATATGGATTTGCATCAGCACTTCCGACGTGAAGAGCATAGTTTTGTCGATCAAGTAATGAGTTGGAAGGAGCAGGTGGAAAGTAATTACGCTCCAAAACTGACTGATTTTCTTGACCCGAGAGAGCAGAAGATTGTCGAGATGATTATAGGAGCGAATTCGGAGGTAAAGGTTCAATTTTTTGGAGGAGCAGAGTTGGTGGAAAGAAAGAGAGCCTTCATTTATCCAGATTATTATTCTGTAGAGAAAGAGGATTTCCAAATTTCCTTATATGAACTGGTTTACCCAAATAAGTTTGTATCAATTGAGCATCGACAAATTTTAGGTAGCATGATGTCACTAGGACTAAAAAGAGGGAAATTTGGAGACATCCTTATGGAAGGGGAAATCATTCAACTCTTTGTCGCCAATGAAGTTAGCGATTATATTTCGATGCAACTTGAGTCGGTAGGACGTTCGAAAGTAAGTTTAAAAGAGCGTCGTCTCGAAGAAGCCATTCAAATGAAGGAACAATGGAATGAGTTCACAACAACCGTTTCTTCCCTAAGGTTAGACACTATGGTAGCTGCTGCTCATAATATCTCTCGTCAGAAATCTCAAACATTAATAGCAGGTGGAGTAGTAAAAGTGAATTGGATGACCATTGAAAATCCCTCTTTTGAATGTAAAGAAGACGATGTCTTATCTGTACGAGGATACGGAAGAGCAAAACTATCTTCCATTGATGGGAAAACAAAGAAAGATAAATGGCGAATTGTTGTAGAAAAACATCAATAATTTATAAAAAAATTGCAGGAATTTAAAAGTACTTGTCGAATATCTGTTACAATGAATAGTATATACTATTAAGCAATTGGAGGTGGCTTATAATGCCATTAACACCGTTAGACATACATAACAAGGAATTTACAAAAGGATTCCGTGGTTACGATGAAGATGAAGTAAATGAGTTCCTTGACCAAGTCATTAAGGACTATGAATTGATTATTCGAGAAAAGAAAGAACTTGATGAACGATTAAAGGATATGAATGAGCGTTTAACTCATTTTTCGAATATTGAAGAAACCTTAAATAAATCCATCGTTGTAGCTCAAGAAGCAGCTGAAGAGCTAAAGCGAAATGCTCAAAAAGAAGCTAAGCTAATTATCAGAGAAGCAGAGAAAAATGCGGATCGCATCGTAAATGAGTCCCTTTCTAAAGCTCGTAAAATAGCTCTAGAAATTGAGGATCTGAAAAAGCAATCCAAAGTGTTTAGAACTCGTTTTAAAATGCTTATTGAAGCACAGCTGGATATGCTGAATAACGATGATTGGGATCATCTATTACAATACGAGCTTGATTCAGCAGAATTAAAATCTGCAAATTTAAAAGAAGAAGATTCATTGGCTTGACGAAAAGCAGTTTCTTCGAATATAATTTTTTAACAAGTAAAAATTGCAAGTTGCGATGACAGGGATAGTAGAATTTATCAATGCTTTTTCTAGCGAGTTAACAGTTGGTGAGAGGTTAACAAAAGCGATAAGTTTGAATATCACCCTTGAGTACCAAGCTGAACGACCACAAGGAATAGTAAGCTTTGGCGTTTAAATTCACGTTACGAATTTTTGAGCGGATAGGTTATTTGCCTATCTACTAGGGTGGTACCGCGGGAATATAAGCCTTCTCGTCCCTTTTTGGGATGAGAGGGCTTTTTTGTATTTACTTTTACTAAAACGGGTAACAATGAAGCTAGAAGAGGAAGATTTAGGAGGAAGTTTACAAATGGATTATAAAGATACGTTATTGATGCCTCAGACGGAATTCCCGATGCGAGGGAATTTGCCAAAGCGTGAACCAGATATTCAAGAAAAATGGAACCAAATGGATATTTATTCTAGAGTTCAAGATCGTACGAAGGATCGTCCGATGTTTGTTCTTCACGATGGGCCACCGTACGCAAACGGAGATATTCACATGGGGCATGCATTAAATAAAATCCTTAAGGACTTTATTGTGCGTTATAAGTCAATGAGTGGATACAACGCACCATATGTACCCGGTTGGGATACACACGGGCTGCCAATCGAGCAAGCTTTAACAAATAAAGGTGTTAAGCGTAAGGAACTTACAGTTGCAGAGTTTCGTAAGCTTTGTGAAGAGTATGCTTTAGGTCAAATTGATTCCCAACGTACTCAATTTAAGCGTTTAGGTGTTCGTGGAGATTGGGAGAATCCTTATATCACTCTTGATCCAGCATATGAAGCACAGCAAATCAAGGTTTTCGGAGAAATGGCAAAGAAAGGCTATATTTATAAAGGTTTGAAGCCTGTATACTGGTCACCTTCTAGTGAATCGGCTCTAGCAGAAGCTGAAATTGAGTATCAGGACAAAAAGTCAGCTTCTATTTATGTTGGTTTCCCTGTCCAAGACGGTAAGGGTGTACTTGATACGGATACGGAGATTGTTATCTGGACAACAACCCCATGGACCATTCCAGCTAATCTTGGAATTTCTGTTCATCCAACTTTAAATTATGTTGTTGCTCAGGTGAATAATAAAAAGTACCTTGTGGCTGAAGAGCTTTTAGAAGCAGTAACAAACGAAATTGGTTGGGAAGAAGTAACGGTAGTAAAGACGGTGAAAGGCCAAGAGCTAGAACATATTTTAGCGAAGCATCCGTTATATGAACGCACATCTTTAGTCATGCTTGGCGAACATGTCACAACAGACGCAGGTACGGGGTGTGTTCATACGGCTCCAGGACACGGGGAAGACGATTTCTACGTAGGTCAAAAATACGGTTTAGACGTTCTTTGTCCGGTTGATGATAAAGGAGTTATGACGAAGGAAGCCGTTGGTTTCGAAGGACTTTTCTATGATACAGCCAATAAGCCGATTACGGAAAAGCTTCAAGAAGTGGGCGCTTTATTAAAACTAACATTTATTACTCACTCATACCCGCATGACTGGAGAACGAAGAAGCCTGTTATTTTCCGTGCAACAGCTCAGTGGTTCGCATCTATCAAAGATTTCCGTGAAGACTTGTTGGATGCTGTTAAGGAAACGAAGTGGGTTCCTGCTTGGGGAGAGACTCGTCTATTCAATATGGTACGTGACCGTGGAGATTGGTGTATTTCTCGTCAACGTGTATGGGGTGTTCCAATTCCTGTATTTTATGGGGAAGACGGCGAACCAATTATCACGGATGAAACCATTGAACATGTATCCGGGTTATTCCGTGAAAATGGGTCAAATGTTTGGTTTGAAAGAGAAGCTAAAGATCTGTTACCTGAAGGCTTTACACATCCATCAAGCCCGAATGGTAAATTTACAAAAGAAACGGATATTATGGACGTTTGGTTTGATTCTGGTTCTTCTCACCAAGCTGTTCTTGAAGAGAGAAGCGATTTACAAAGACCAGCGGATCTATATCTCGAAGGTTCTGACCAATACCGTGGATGGTTTAACTCTTCATTATCTACAGGGGTAGCTGTAACAGGTAAGGCTCCGTATAAGGGAGTACTAAGCCATGGTTTCGCTCTTGATGGTGAAGGTAGAAAGATGAGTAAATCAATTGGGAATGTTGTTGTTCCTGCTAAGGTAATGGATCAGCTAGGTGCAGATATTTTACGCTTATGGGTAGCATCTGTGGATTATCAATCAGATGTTCGTGTGTCTGACGCTATCTTAAAGCAAGTAGCTGAAGTATACCGTAAGATCCGTAACACATACCGATTCTTATTAGGAAATTTAGCAGACTTTAATCCTGCTACTGATAAAGTAGAGTTTGATAAGCTTCGTGAAGTAGATCAGTTCATGCTGGTGAAGCTAAACAAGCTAATTAAATCTGTGACAAAGTCTTATGAAGAATATGAATTTGCGAGCATTTACCATGCGATCAATAACTTCTGTACGCTAGACTTAAGTGCATTCTACCTTGACTTTGCAAAGGACGTTCTATATATTGAGGCAAAGAATCATTATGAGCGCCGTGCCATCCAAACGGTTTTATATGAAAGCTTATTAGCATTAACAAAATTATCAGCTCCGATTCTTTCTCACACAGCTGATGAGGTATGGGCATACATTCCTAATGTGGAGGAAGATAGCGTTCAATTAACTGATATGCCTTCACATGTTGACCTTCCTAATGCCCAGCAGCTTGAAGAAAAATGGACGAAATTTATGAAGGTTCGTGATGATGTCCTAAAAGCTTTAGAAGAAGCACGTAATGCAAAGGTAATCGGGAAGTCATTAACAGCAAAAATTAGCTTGTATGCAACTAGTGAAACAAAGGAACTTTTACAATCAGTTAAAGAAAATCTTCAACAATTGTTTATCGTGTCTGGTTTTGAATTAGCTGGAGATATCGATTCTGCGCCTGCAGAAGCTGTAAAGCTTGAAACAGCTGCAATTGTCGTATCAAAAGCTGAAGGTGAAACTTGTGAACGTTGCTGGACGGTAACAACAGAAGTTGGCAAAGTAGAGGATCATCCAACCCTTTGTCCACGTTGTTCGGATGTAGTAAAAGAAAACTACAGCCATCTTGTATAAATAATGGAAGAACTCTCTGGATTTCCGGGGAGTTTTTTCTTTGTTCCGGGAATATGTATGAGTAATTATTCCACTTTCGTTAATGATTGTTTTCGTTGTTAAATGTTGTTCGTGTCGAATCGTGTCCATCGCGATATACTAACGGAAAACATCTGAAAACGGAGGTAGAATAAAATGGAAGCATTTGAACAAAAGCTCTATTTGGAACTCCGGAAATCGCGTACTGAATTAATGATGCAATTATCAAATACGAAAGGATCTCCCTTAGTAAAACCACTTATTGAGGAAGAATTAAGAGACATTAATAGTGCCATTGAAAAATTGGAGAATGGTACGTTTGGCAGATGCGAAATATCAGGTGAATTATTACCTCATGAACTACTTCAAATGGTTCCAACCTTAAAAACGGTGGAGGACTGTGGGAAGCTTGAACATTATTTATGTAAGCCACTTTTTTAATCCGGAACGTTTACTGTCGTTTTTATAGAGAATGTGCTAAAATGCAAAGGGAATATTAAGAGAAGGTTTGGAGGTTTCCTTTGTGTTTTATTACATAATCGCATTAATTGTCATTATTCTTGATCAATGGACCAAATGGTTAGTTGTGAAAAGAATGGAGCTTGGAGAAAGCATAACCGTTATTGAAAATTGGTTTTATATTACCTCCCACCGTAACAGAGGTGCTGCTTGGGGTATTTTGCAAGGACAAATGTGGTTTTTTTACTTAATTACTGTGATTGTGATTATCGGGATTGTATATTATATTCAAAAGGCAGCAAAGGGTAATAGGCTTCTTGGAGTGGCTCTCGGATTAATGCTAGGAGGGGCAATTGGTAACTTCTATGATCGAGTAGTACATAAAGAAGTAGTTGACTTTATTCATACGTATATTTTTAACTATAATTTCCCTATCTTTAATATTGCTGATTCAGCCTTAGTTATTGGAGTAGGTTTATTAATGATACAAATGTGGCAAGAAGAGCGACAATCTAAGGAGATAGCAAATGGAAAAAGTAATGCAAACAATTAATGAAGAGCATAAAGGTGAGAGACTAGATAAGGTTCTTTCAAGTGTTAATAATGAATGGTCAAGGTCTCAAGTCCAGCTATGGATGCAAGAGGGCAATGTTGTTGTTAACGGTCAAAAAGTAAAAAGTAGCTATAAATGTTCGATTGGAGATGTCATTGAAATTAGCATTCCTGACCCAGAGGAGCTTGATGTGGTTCCAGAGTCTATGGACCTGGAGATCTTCTATGAAGATAGTGATGTATTAGTTGTAAACAAGCCCAAAGGAATGGTCGTGCACCCTGCACCTGGTCATACGACAGGGACACTAGTGAATGGATTAATGGCTCATTGTAAAGATCTGTCGGGAATCAATGGAGTTCTTCGACCAGGTATCGTTCATCGAATTGATAAGGACACCTCCGGCTTATTGATGGTTGCTAAAAATGATTTAGCACATGAAAGCCTAGTGAATCAACTCGTTGCAAAAACAGTGACTCGAAAATACCGAGCAATTGTCCATGGGGTAATCCCTCATGATTACGGTACGATTGATGCTCCTCTTGCTAGAGACCCTAAAGATCGACAAAGCATGACAGTCGTTGATAATGGAAAGCATGCGGTGACTCATTTCCAGGTAATGGAGCGTTTTAAAGATTTTACACTTGTCGAGTGTCAGTTAGAGACAGGACGTACTCATCAAATCAGGGTTCATATGAAGTATATTGGTTTTCCATTAGCAGGAGACCCCAAATACGGACCAAGAAAGACGTTAGATATAGGCGGACAAGCTCTGCATGCGGGTGTGTTAGGTTTTAATCACCCTCGAACCAATGAATACTTAGAATTTGAAGCACCTGTACCAGAGTACTTTGTAGAGCTTCTCGAGTTCTTGAGAAATAATCGTTGACAAAGTTCTACATCTGATTTATGATTTCTTTAGTTGAATAAGTCCTTTAAAGACGGTCCTGTGAGGCTGAGAAGGAGACGGAATTTGTATGGCATAAGTATGCCTACAATTGTAATTCGTGTACCCTCTAACCCACTAGGCTAGAGGGTTTTTTTATAGATAAATGAGGAGGGAAGACCTTGTCACAAAAAGCAGTCGTACTTGACGAACAAGCCATTAGAAGAGCATTGACAAGGGTTGCTCACGAAATTATTGAAAAAAATAAAGGTGTAGAACGAATTGTTCTCATTGGAATTCGAACAAGAGGAATATTTCTCGCTGAGCGACTTGCTGAAAGAATTAAAGAAATTGAAGGCACAGGGGTTCCAGTAGGAGAATTAGATATTACTTTGTATCGCGACGATCTAACAAAGAAAACAAATGATCAGGAACCTTTAGTTAAAGGGTCAGATATTCCTCACGATATAACTAACAAAATTGTCATCTTAGTGGACGATGTATTATACACAGGAAGAACTGTACGCGCTGCGTTAGATGCCTTAGTCGATATAGGTAGACCTGCTTCTGTACAGCTGGCCGTACTTGTAGACAGAGGCCATAGGGAATTGCCCATACGAGCTGATTATGTTGGGAAAAACATCCCAACCTCTAGTTCGGAAAAGATTGTTGTTCAACTAGCAGAAGTTGACAAACATGATACCGTAAGTATCCACGAAAAATAAATATAACCTTTTAAAAAAGCACAGAGAGGCTTTCAAGGGGAAATGTAGACTCGAGGGGAGAAATATATACCTTGACCTGCAACTAAACCCTCTTGTGCAAAAGAGGGTTTTTATTTTAACAACCAAGAGGAGAGAAACATACATGAATAACAAACCAATCCTAGACGTACACGATATACCGAAACCAGTCCATTGGCTAACACTTAGCCTACAGCACTTATTCGCTATGTTTGGAGCTACCATATTAGTACCATTCTTAGTTGGACTTGATCCAGCGATTGCACTTATCTCCAGTGGATTGGGAACGATCGCGTTCCTTATGATAACAAAATGGCAAGTACCTGCTTATTTAGGATCATCATTCGCTTTCATTACACCAATCATTGCTGCAAAAGCAGCAGGCGGTCCAGCAGGTGCCATGATTGGAAGCTTTATTGCTGGTTTAGTGTACGGAATTGTTGCACTAATTATAAAAAAAGCAGGTTACCGATGGATTATGAATCTCCTACCACCAATCGTAGTTGGACCAATCATTATAGTAATCGGATTGGCTTTAGCAGGAACCGCAGTTAGTATGGCAATGAATAATCCAGCTGGAGAGTACAGCTTACTGCATTTCTCAGCAGCACTTGTAACATTAGTAGCAACCATTATTTTCTCCATCTACGGAAAAGGAACATTGAGCATGATTCCGATCTTAGCAGGTATCATTATCGGATATGTATACTCGTTAGTCGTAGGAATCGTGGATTTTGCCCCAGTAGCCGCGGCAAAATGGTTCGAAATGCCAAACTTCTTTGTACCATTCGTTGATTATGAAGTGAAAGTCACACTTGATTTAGTATTATTAATGGCGCCAGTTGCCATCGTAACATTGTCAGAACATATTGGTCACCAGCTGGTATTAGGTAAAGTGGTGGGTCGTGATTATATTAAAAACCCTGGCTTACATCGCTCGATCTTGGGAGATGGAACAGCCACAATGATTTCTGCCTTAATCGGTGGCCCTCCGAAAACAACATACGGGGAAAACATCGGAGTCCTAGCCATTACAAGAGTATACAGTGTATATGTACTTCTTGGAGCAGCAGTTGTTGCAACAGTATTTGGTTTCATAGGTAAAGTAACAGCACTGATAAGTTCAATTCCAACACCAGTAATGGGTGGAGTATCCATCCTCCTTTTCGGAATTATCGCATCATCAGGATTACGCATGCTAGTTGATAGCAAAATCGACTTTGGAGACAAACGAAACCTTGTGATTTCCTCTGTAATCTTAGTAGTAGGTATTGGAGGAGCAGTTATTAAAGTATCAGAAGGATTTGAAATTCATGGAATGGCATTAGCAGCTATCTTAGGGATCTTGATCAATTTAATCCTTCCAGGTAGACCGGAAGCTGCCGAAGATATGTTTGAAAGTGATAAGGAAAGTGAAGTAGCATAGTTACACCTTTTAAAGAAAGTCCAGAGAGGCTTGAAAGGGTGCATAGGAGAAGTGGATATACCATAGTTGGTGTGTTCTACTTCTGCCTACCGCATAGCACCCTGACAAAAAGTCAAGGGTGCTATTTTTTACATAAACCACAAAAGGAGTGTTTGATCATGAATCTGCTTACTACTTCAGAGCTTTCCGTTACCGAGATTTACGACATCCTTGCAGAGGCGAAAAAATTTTCTGAGGGTGCTGCGTGGCAGCCTAATCAATCTTCCTTTGTAGCAAATTTGTTTTTTGAACCGAGTACTAGAACAAAATGTAGTTTTGAAATAGCTGAAAGAAGACTGGGCTTAAACATTATTCCATTCGAAACACACTCATCCAGTATCACTAAAGGTGAAACACTATATGATACGGTTCGAACTTTAGAATCCATTGGTGTTCAGGCGGTCGTCATTCGCCATACAGAAGACGAGTACTTCAAGCAGCTAGTTGGCAAAACGAACGTTAAAATTATTAACGCTGGAGATGGATGCGGTCATCATCCAACTCAATCGTTGCTCGACTTATTAACGATTTACGAAGAATTCGAACATTTCCAAGGTCTTAAGGTAGGAATTGTGGGAGATCTATTACACAGCCGTGTGGCAAGGTCAAATGCGGTTGCTCTTCACCGATTAGGAGCAGAAATCGTGTTCTCAGGACCAAAAGAATGGATTGACCAAGAACTTCTACAATACGGAAGATATGAAGATATTGATACATTAACAGAAACCGTTGATGTGCTTATGCTCCTTCGTATTCAACACGAAAGACATCAAGTTGGTGGGAAAACAGTTGATTATCATCAAGCTTTTGGTTTAACAGTAGAAAGAGAGAAGCGAATGAAGAAAGGAAGCATTATTATGCATCCTGCGCCAGTAAACCGAGATGTAGAAATCGCTGATAGCTTAGTCGAATGCGAGCGTTCAAGAATCTTTAAGCAAATGGAAAATGGCGTCTACGTTCGTATGGCAGTATTAAAAAGAGCATTACAACAATCTGAAGGGGGAAAAAACAATGACAATTCTCATCAAAAATGGTCAATGGCATACTGATAAAGGACAAAAAGAGGCAGTCGATATTTTAATAAAAGACGAAAAGATTGCTGCGATTGGTCCTGATCTTCAAGCGGAGGATGCAGAGATCATTGATGCGACGGGATTGCTTGTATCTCCTGGGTTTGTTGACTTGCATGTTCATTTACGTGAGCCTGGAGGAGAGAAGAAGGAAACGATTGCTACTGGTACACTAGCGGCAGCTCGTGGAGGTTTCACAACGATTGCAGCTATGCCAAATACAAGACCGGTTCCAGATTCAGTCGAAACTCTTCAAAACTTAAATAAACGAATTGCAGAAACAGGTGCTGTTCGAGTGCTGCCATATGCTTCGATTACCATAAGAGAGCTAGGAAATGAACTTACTGATTTTGCAGCATTAAAAGAAGAAGGAGCATTTGCCTTCACA
>Ga0182742_1000767_pt1 | contig 46903 bp, 37 predicted proteins | sample eDN5th37CBELigMG_FD_128880 | JGI IMG/M metagenome (GOLD analysis project Ga0182742, IMG submission 128880) | Enriched Miracle-Growth compost microbial communities from Emeryville, California, USA - eDNA 5th pass 37_C BE-Lig MG (version 2)... ...
CATGGAGGCGGAGGCCCCGGTGCCGGAGCAGTAGGTGTGAGTCAGCGCCTCGCGCCGTTCCTTCCGATCCCGGTGGTCGGCAAGGAAGGCGATCGTTATCGCTGGCTCACCGAGAACGATCTTCCGCAATCCATCGGTCGCCTCTCCGCATTCATGGGCAACGCAGGCGTGCTCCTCAGGGCCTACATCTACATGCGCCTGCTCGGCCGCGAAGGAATGTCACAGGTTGGCGAGTTCGCAACTCTGAACGCGAACTACATGCTCGCAAGACTGAAGGCCGCAGGGTTCGACGCGGCCTATCCCAATCGCCGCGCGAGCCACGAATTCATCATCACGATGAAGCGCCAGGCCCGCGAGCTGAACATCACCGCGATGGACTTCGCGAAGCGACTGCTCGACCACGGCTTCCACGCGCCGACGACGTACTTCCCGCTGCTCGTGCCGGAGTGCCTGCTGATCGAACCGACCGAGACGGAAAGCAAGGAAACGCTGGACGCCTTCATCGCGGCGATGATCCACATCCAGAAAGAGGCTGAAGAGGAACCCGAGCACGTCCACTCCGCTCCGCATACCATGCCGGTGCGGCGCCTCGACGACGTGCGCGCAGCCAAACAACTGGACCTCACGTGGAAGCCGACAACGCAGACAGCAGCACCCGCGTAACCCCGGGGCAGCGGCTCAAGCCGCGGGGCGTCGACCGCATCCTCCGCGCCACCCGGGCGAGCGCGCTCGGGCTGGCGGGGGCCATCCGCAACGAGGCGGCCTTCCGCCAGGAACTCGCCCTGGCCGCCGTCGTCATACCCCTCGGTCTGTGGCTCGGCCACACCGGTGTCGAGCGCGCGCTCCTCATAGCCCCGATGCTGCTCGTGCTGATCGTCGAGCTGCTGAACAGCGCCATCGAGGCCACGGTGGATCGCATCGGGCTGGAGCGGCACGCGCTCGCCGGGCTTGCGAAGGACCTGGGTTCCGCCGCGGTTTTCATGTCCTTCGTCCTTCTGGCCGCCGTGTGGCTGCTGGTACTCTCCGGCCGCTAGGTTTGTCGGAAACTGCCCGTCAGCCGGTGCCTTCGCCCGGTCTGTCATGCGGTAGAAGGCCTAAAGCCCGACTAGACTAGGTCGCTTGGGCGTCGTGGAGCTGTCTGGCTCCGACGACACCGGCGCGGACGGTCGTCGGCCCCCCAATCAGTCAATTGCGGACTCATTTGGAAAACAGGATCTCTATGCGACGTGCACGACTGCTGCTCCTCCTATTGCTCTCGCCGCTCGTCGCCCTCCACGCCCAGACTTCACCGCCCGCCGAGCAGAAGCCCACGGCCGCGCCCCAGCAGTCGGTGCCGCCCCCGTCGGGGCCCTCGGATTCCATCGTGCCGGGCTCCGCTCCGCCGCCGGTCCCCGCGCCGGGTCCGCCGCCGCAGAACGGCAGTGCGGGCTCCGCTCAGGTGGCTCAGCAGGCCGCTGCGGTTGAAGAGGATCCGGACTGGGCCGTCACGCTCGAGCGCATCGCGAACAGCGTCGTGTCCATCGAGGTGGATGCAACGCGCGCGTTCGACACGGAGTGGAACACTTCGTCGCAGGCCACCGGTTTCGTCGTGGACGCCGAGCGCGGGCTCATCCTCACGAACCGGCATGTCGTGACGCCGGGACCGGTCACGTCGGAAGCCACGTTCCTCAATCGCGAGGAGGTGCAGCTCTATCCGGTTTATCGCGATCCGATCCACGATTTCGGGCTGTATCGCTACGACCCGTCGAAGCTGCGCTTCATCAAGCCGAAGGCGCTGCCGCTGTATCCGGAAGGCGCGCAGATCGGGCGCGAGATCCGCGTCATCGGCAACAATGCGGGCGAGCAGCTCTCGATCCTCGCGGGCACGCTCGCGAAGCTCGATCGCGCGGCGCCGGAATACGGCATCGCCAAGTACAACGACTTCAACACGTTCTATCTGCAGGCCGCGTCCGGCACGTCCGGCGGATCTTCGGGATCGCCGGTGGTCGACATTCGCGGCCGCGTGATCGCGCTGAACGCGGGCGGCGCGAGCAATGCCGCATCGAGCTTCTATCTGCCGCTCGGGCGCGTGAAGCGCGCGCTGGAGCTCATCCAGCAGGGCAAAACGCCCTCGCGCGGCACGATCGAAACGGTGTTCTCGTACACGCCGTATGACGAGCTGCGTCGTCTCGGTCTCACCCAGAACGTCGAAGCGGTGGTTCGCAAGAACTTCCCGCAGCACACGGGCATGCTCGTGGTGAGCGAGGTGCTGCCCGGCTCCGCGAGCGACGAGGCGCTGCAGCCCGGCGACATCCTCGTGAAGGTGAACGGCAAGTACGTCACGCAGTTCGAGCCGCTCGACGAGATCATGGACAACTCGGTCGGCAAGACCGTGGAGCTGGAGCTCGAACGCGGCGGCAAGCCCGTTTCCGCGAAGCTGCCCGTCACGGACCTGCATGCGATCACGCCGAGCTCGTATGTGGAGTTCGGGGACGCGGTGGTTCACACGCTTTCGTATCAGCAGGCGCGTCACTTCAACGTGCCTGTGAAGGGCGCGTACGTCGCGAACCCGGGTTACGTGTTCGGGGCCGCCGGCATTCCGCGCGGCGCGGTGATCACGCTGTTCGACTCCAAGCCGATCGCGAACGTCAACGACCTCGAAGCCGCCGTGAAGCAGATGGGGGACGGGGATCGCGCCTCGGTTCGTTACTTCACCATCGACGATCCGAACGGCAGCCAGCTGCGCTCGGTCCGCATGGATCGCCGGTATTTCCCGGCGCGCCACTGCGTGCGCGACGACAAGGCCGGCAACTGGGCGTGCAACGAGCTTGCCGCCGGTCCGCCGCCGAAGCCGCCCGTGGGAGGCACCACCGAGTTCCCGACCTTCAAGGACCCGAGGCTCGCGTACATCGCGCCGTCGCTCGTGCAGGTGCAGTTCGACATGCCGTATTCCGTGTCGGGAATCACGGAGCGCAACTATCATGGCACGGGGCTCGTCGTGGACGCGGACCGTGGCCTGGTCGTGGTGGACCGGAACACGGTGCCGGTTTCCATCGGCGATGTGAGCGTCACGTTCGCGGGAACCCTGCAGATTCCGGCGCGCGTGAAGTACATCCACCCCCTGCACAATCTCGCCATCATCCAGTACGACCCGAAGCTCATCGGCAGCACGCCGGTGAAGACCGCCCGGCTCGCGCCGAGGGAGATCCTGCCGAGCGAGCAGGTGTGGGTGATCGGCCTGGGGGCGGACGGGCAGCTGCGTTCGCGCAGCACGGAGATCGCGGACGTCGAGCCGATCCTCCTGCCGCTCTCGAGGACCATGCGGTTCCGGGACAGCAACGTCGAGGGCATCGAGCTCGTGAATCCGCCGATGGACTACGACGGCGTGATCCTGGAGAAATCGGGTCGCGTGATCGCTCTCTGGTCGAGCTTCGCGTACGAGAGCGGCCGGGAATTAACCCAGGATAATCGCGGCGTCCCCATCGAGCTGGTGGACGACATGCTGCGCCGGGTGCAGAACAACTCGCCGTTGCACTCGCTCGAGGTCGAATTCGCGACCACCACCATCTCCAGGGCCCGCGAGTTCGGGCTCACGGACGAGTGGACGAAGAAGCTCGCCGAGCACAGCCCGTCCGAGCGCACCGTGCTCGCGGCCGTGCGCATGGTCGGCGGGTCGCCGGCGGCGCGCGTGCTGCAGCAGGGGGATCTCGTACTCGCCATTGATGGGCAGGTCGTCACGCGCTTCCGTGAAGTGGAGCGGGCGGTGGCGGACAAGCCGCGCGTGAAAGTCACGGTCTGGCGCAATTCGGCGGAGCAGACGTTCGAGATCGACACGGTGGAGCTGCCGAGCACGGATATCGACCGGCTCGTGCAGTGGGCGGGTGCCACACTGCAGGCTCCCCATCGCGCCATGGCGGCGCAACGCGGTATTCCGCCGGAAGGCGTGTACGTCGGGTATTTCTCGTATGGGTCGCCCGCTACGCGTTACGGCCTCTACCCGGGCCGGCGCATCGTCGAGGTGGATGGCGTGCCGACGCCGAATCTCGATGCGTTCCTCGCGGCGGTGACCGGTCGGCCGGACCGGTCCTCGGTGCGCCTGCGCACCATCACCTGGAACAACGCGCCCGAAGTCATCACGCTGAAACTCGACAAGCACTATTGGCCCGCGTACGAGCTCGTGCGCTCGGAGGCGGGGTGGGAGCGGCGGACGCTCGAATGAAGACGCTTGCCTGAATGAAGACTGGGGCCTGAGAGGCCGTGCGGTGGAGAAGGCCTGAAGCGCCGTGCTGTGAGACGCGCGGAAACGCCGTGCTGTGAGAACGGCCTGAGACGCCGTGCCGTGAGATGTGCACGCAAATCCTTCTCACGGCGGAACGGCCGTAAGACCGGTCCCTCGGGCCTCGGGCGAACGCATCCATGCGTTCGCACGTCCGCCGTGAGAAGGATTTGCGCGCACGTCTCATTCAGGGGCGTCGCAGTCCTTTTGATCGGCGGCTGACGAAAACCGGCCGGTGCCGCAGTAGGGCAGAGCGCAGGGAGTGGCGTAACACCCCGATCGAGCCGGGGGAGTGGTGTTTGGGCCGTCGCGCATTGTGCGCAACTGTCAAGCTGTGTGTTTCACGCGACGCTCGTCGCGTTTGGCGCTTGCAAACGGGCGCGCCGCGACAGCCTTGGTAGAATCCCCCGCCTTATGGTTCGCATTGTTCGGGCAACACAGGTCGAGATCGAGACCGCCGTCCAGGCGCTGCGTGACGGCGAGCTGGTGGCGTTCCCGACCGAGACCGTCTATGGGCTGGGCGCCAACGCCCAGAACCCCGCCGCTGTCGCCAAGATTTTCGAGGCCAAGGGGCGCCCGAAGAACCATCCGGTCATCGTCCATCTCGATACCCCCCGCTTCCTGCATCGCTGGGTCGCGGAAGTGCCCGAGGTCGCCACGAAGCTCGCCGAGAAGTTCTGGCCCGGCCCGCTCACCATGGTGATGAAGCGCGGCCCGAACGTGCACGACATCGTCACAGGCGGGCAGGACACCGTCGCCATCCGCGTGCCCTCGCACCCGATGGCGCAGCAGCTGCTCACGGCCTTCGGCGGTGGCATTGCAGCACCGTCGGCGAACAAGTACGGGCGCCTGAGCCCCACTCGTCCCGAACATGTTCGGGACGAGCTCGGGGACGCAGTGAAGGTCGTGCTCGATGGCGGCGAGAGCCAGATCGGGCTCGAATCCACCATTGTGAGCGTGGAAGGTCCCCAGGTGCGGCTGCTTCGTCCCGGCGCGGTCACTGCCGGGCAGCTTCGCAGCGTCGTGGGCGAGCTTCTGATGGGGCCGGATCTGGAATCGCCGCGTGTGCCGGGCAGCACGCCTTCGCACTACGCGCCGACGACGCCGCTCGTCATCGTGCCGGCTGGCGAGATCGACGCGCAGGCGGCGGCTCTCTCCGAAGGCGGCCGGCGTATCGCAGTGCTCGCGCAGCGGCTTCCGCTCAAGAGCCACAAGTACGTCACGTGGATCAACGCGGGACGCCGTCCGGACCAGTTCTCGCACGACCTTTACGCGAACCTGCGCACGCTCGATAAGGCGGGCTGCCAGAAAATCCTGGTGCAGGATGTGCCGCAGGATGAGCGCTGGGACGCCATCCGGGATCGCCTGATCCGCGCCGCCAGCAGCATCAGCGACGGCGACGACACCGGGTCGATGGCAGTTCTGCCGTAACTCTCCGCGCCGGGATGATCGTCTGCGAGACGCCTCGACTTCGACTGAGGCGTCTGCGCGCGGACGAAGACGCGCCGTTCATCCTCGCGCTCGTCAACGAACCCTCCTGGCTTGCGAACATCGGCGACCGCGGCGTGCGGACGCTCGACGATGCTCGCGCATACATCACGAAGGGACCGCTCGCGAGCTACGCGCAGCACGGGTTCGGTCTCTTCTGCGTGGAGCTGCGCGAGACCGGCGAGCGCATCGGCATGTGCGGTCTTCTCAAGCGCGACTGGCTTGCCGACGTCGACGTCGGGTTCGCGCTTTTCCCGAAGTTCTGGGGAAAGGGTTATGCGTACGAGTCCGCCGCGGGCATCATCGAGTGGGCGCGCACAGCCTGCGGTGTGACGCGCGTCGCGGGCATCGTGAAGCCGGAGAACGCTGCCTCCATCCGCGTTCTTGAGAAACTCGGTATGAGGTTCGAGCGCATCGTGACGTCGCCCGACGGTCTCGTCAGCCGCCTGTACGTTCCCCCGCCCGCGCCGTCCTGACAGCGCTGCGCAGAATGACATTCCTCACCTCACGCGCATGACGTTTGTGAATTGATCCGGACCTGAGCCGCGCGCTGAATGGCGCGCCATGGCAAACAATCACTTCCGGATCGCGCTACGCCGCGCGGTAGTCGAGAAAGGCTATGTGGCGGCGAATGTCCTGACGCTCGCGCTGGGGCTCGCGAGTTTCATCCTCATCGCAACCTATCTGCGAAGCGAGCTCACCTACGATCGCCATCACGCCGACCATCGGCGGATCTATCGCCTCGTTTCCGATTTCACGGGCCCGGGCGGCGACATGCATTCCGCCATCTCGTCGCCGGTGCTGGGGCCGCTTCTCGTCAAGGAGTTTCCGCAGCTCGGCACGCAGGTGCGCATCATGCGCGCGCCTCCCGAAGCGCTGCTGCGCCATGGGGATCGCGAGAGGGCGTGGGATCGGCTCTTCATCGCTGATCTTGCGGTGTTCGATGTCTTCAGCCACCGAGTGATCCACGGAGATCCTCGCACGGCGCTCGACGATCCTTTCTCGATCGCTCTCAGCGAACGAGTCGCCCGGTACTACTTCGGCGAGGAGAACCCGATCGGCAAGTCGTTCTCCGTCGTCGGATTCGCGTTCAAGGTGACCCTCGTTTACGCGGACCTGCCGGCGAACACGCATCTGCGCTACGACGCGCTGTTCTCCACCGGTTTCGTGAACCTCGTGATGAAAGGGTTCAACGAAACTCCCGTCGCGCGGCTGTGGAGCCTGGAGTTCGGACCCTACACGTACCTGAAGGTCCCGCCGGATTTCGACGCAGCTGACTTTCCCGGCTTGATAGCGAGCTTCACGGCCAAGTACATGCGCGAGCGCCCCGCGTCCGCGCCGGACTTCCGCTTCAACGCGCGCCTCCAGCCGATTGCCGAAACGCACTACGGCGAGAAGCTGCAGTTCGATCTCCCTACTGGCAACGGCGCCTATGTGTGGGGATTCGCGGGCGTCGCGGTTTTTCTGCTGCTGACCGCCTGCATCAACTACATGAACCTCGCGACCGCGCGCGCTGCCCGTCGCGCGCGGGAAGTCGGAGTCCGGAAAGTGCTGGGAGCCACGCGGGGACATCTGGTGCGCCAGTTCCTCAGCGAGTCTTTGCTGTACACGCTTTGCGCGCTCGTCGTGGCGCTCGTGCTCGCGGAAGTGGTGTTGCCGCTTACCCCGGTGGCCGAGCTGACCGGCAACGAGCATCTGCAAGTGCTCGCGGCTGAGCCCGATGTTGTCGCAGGGCTGTTGGTGCTCGTAGTGGCGGTGACGCTGCTATCGGGTCTGTATCCAGCCTTCTACCTGTCGGGGTTGGCGCCGGGTTCCGCGTTCGGTCACGGGCGACGATCGTGGCGCTCGGGGTTCGGTCTGCGTCAGGCGCTGGTCGCCATCCAGCTGGGGCTCTCCATCGGGTTGGTGATCGGCGTGGCGCTCATGATCGCGCAGATGCGATACATCGACGCTAAGCCCCTCGGGTTCGAGAAGCGTCACCGGCTGATCGTCCGCATTCTGGGAGCAGACGGCGTGCGGCAGCTGCCCGTCCTCAAGGAGGAGCTTCTGCGCCTGCCCGAGGTAGTCGGTGTGTCGCGTGTTGCAGCCTTTCCGCTGCCCGTCGCCGGAACCGGTCGCCTCATGGCCGAGAACGTCGAGGGCGCGATGGAGCAGGTTCAGGCCGTCCAGCTCGAGGTGGATACCGATGTCGTCGAGACCCTCAAACTGGAACTCACTGCGGGCCGCAACTTCTCCGCGGAGACGCCCACGGATGTGGAGCAGGGCGTGATTGTGAACGAAGCACTGGTCAGGCAGATGGGGTGGGAGCGTCCCGTCGGCATGCGTCTCGCAATCGGACCAGGTGATGCGCGGCGCGTGATCGGCGTCGTGAAGGACTTCCACTACGCGTCTCTCCACAACGCAGTCGGCCCTCTTGTGATGTTTCCCTTTTCGGCGCACGCCGCGAGCGGAGTCACGGCCATGCAGAACGCGGTCGCCCGCCGCACCCTGGTGGTGGCGCTCTCGGGCCGGGACAAGGATCAGGCTCTCCAAAGCGTGAGCGCGGTGTTCGAGAGGCTGCTGCCGACGTTTCGATTCGAACCGGTGTTCCTCGAAGACGAGATTTCCGCGTTCTACAGGACCGAGTCGGGTCTCCTGCGTCTCGCAGCCCTTTTCGCGGCGGTCTGCGTGGCGCTGTCGATCGTAGGCATCGCCGCGTTGTCGGCTTTCATGACGGAGCAACGCGCGCGCGAGATCAGCGTCCGCAGAGTGTTAGGCGCTTCGTCGAATGAAATCCTCGTGATGATCTGCCGTCCGCTTCCCGTGCTCGTGCTGGTGTCCGCAGTGCCGGCGTCGCTTGCCGCGTTTCACGCGATGGATGCGTGGCTACAGCGCTTTCCGTACCGGATCCAGATCGAGCCGGGACCGTTCGTGGTCGCGACGCTGGGGATCATGCTCGTGGCATTGGTCACCGTGGCGGTGCAGGCGAGTCGGGTGCTCCGTGCCGATCCCGCCGCGGTGTTGAGGTGCGAGTAACCGGTCAGTCCGCGGGAACCGTGCGATCGCGCGCCCACGCGCGAAGCGACGCCACCTGTTCGCCCATCACGACGCTCAGCGGCTGCGTGGCCGCGAGCTCGCGCGCGATAAGTGCCGCGTTCATCGGCTGCTTGAGTGAATGCGCGGTGTAGAGCGCGGCAACCACTGCCTGCTCCAGCTCCGCGCCCGAAAAACCTTCGCTGCGTTCCGCGAGCTTGATCGCTTCGACTTCCGACAGCTTGATGTTCCGCTTGCGAGCGTGAATGCCGAGGATCTCCGCGCGCGCCTTCAGGTTCGGCAGATCCACGAAGAAGATTTCGTCGAAGCGGCCCTTGCGCACGAGCTCCGGCGGAAGGGACGTGATGTCGTTGCACGTCGCGATGACGAAAATCTTCGAGCGCTGCTCCGCGAGCCACGTCAGGAACGTGCCGAGCACCCGGCGCGAAGTGCCGCTATCGCCGTCGCCACCGGCGAGCGCCTTCTCCATCTCGTCGATCCAGAGCACGCAGGGTGCGAGGCCTTCAGCGGCCCGCAGCGACTCGCGCAGGTTCTTCTCCGACTCGCCGTGCCACTTGCTGTAGAGCGCGCCGAAATCGAGCCGTAGCAGCGGCACGCTCAGAATGCCCGCAGCCGCGCGGGCCGCGAGGCTTTTGCCGCAGCCCTGCACGCCGAGCAGCATGACCCCCTTCGGCGGATCCAGCCCCGGCGCTGAGCCGTCGAACGCGGCCTTGCGACTGATGAGCCACTGACGCAGCCGCGCGAGCCCGCCGATGTCGGCGAACTTCGCCGTATCCGGTTCGTACGACAACGTGCCGCCGCGGTTCAGAAGCTCGTATTTCGCAGCCAGCACGCCCGGCATGTCCGCAAGCGTGATGGCGCCGTCGTTGAAGATGGCCTGCCGCGCGAGCCGCTCCGTGTCCGGCACTTCGAGGCCGGCCAGGTTGTCGATGAGTTGCTCGAGCGCGGTCGAGTCGATCTTCACCGAGCGACCGTTCGCCTGCTGCCACGCGGCGGCGACCTTGTTGACCACCATCGCGCGCTCGTTGCGCGTCGGCACGCCGAGCTTGAGGCGCGCGGTCAGATGTTCGAGCTCGTCCGGCACCGTCACCTCGTGGCTCAGGAGCACGATGGTTCGCGGCACCTTCTCGTAGCCCTGCGCGATGTCCTTGATCATCCGGACGTTGATGGGGTCCGAGAGGTACGGATGGAAATCCAGCAGCACGTAGATGCCCGCCATCGGCGTGGCTTTCAGGTGCCGCAGCAGCTGCGCCGGTTCCGAGACAGTGCGCTGAGCGGCGCCCATGTCCATGTCCGCCCTGCGCAATCCCTCCGTCACCGTCCACTGGAAGATGGCCCAGTTCCGCCCGCGAACCGCCTTGATGCTCGCTTCCGTGATGAGCTGCAGGACGCGCGACTCCTCGCGCGACTCGATGACGATCAGCGCGAAATGCGACGCCAGGAGCATTTCCAGCTCGCGTCGCGGGTCCGAGGTAAGAGTTTCCACTGCCACGGTCGCGAATCTAGCGCAATTCAAGGGCCGCGGAATGTGGCGGGCGTCGCGCTCATGTAGCAGAATGCGCGCCGGGTCAGGCCTTCGAAAGGGCCTGGCCCATCGTCTTTTCTGGGGGTCCCGATTCGCGCGATGCGCGCAGTGAAATGCCAGTGAGCCCGAAAGCCAAGGTTCGTCGTACCCGATTCATCGATCCGTTCCAGCCCACCGAGATCCGGCGGCTGGTGAAGGAGTTCGGGTCGCCTCTCCTCATCGTCGACTGCGAGCGTGTGCGCGTGCAGCTTCGGAAGCTGCGCAAGGCGCTGCCGGGCGTGGACCTGCATTACGCGCTGAAGCCGCTGCCGCACGCAGCCGTCGTTCGCACGGCGTACGCGGAGGGCGCGTTCATGGACCTCGCCACCACCGGCGAAGTCCAGCTCGTGCAGCGGCTCGGAATCGATCCGGATCGCTGCATTCACACGCATCCCATCAAGCGCGACCAGGACATCCGCAACGCCCTCGAATTCGGCGTGCGCGTGTTCGTTGCGGACAATCCCGACGAAGTTCGGAAGTTCGCGCCGTACGCTAACAAGGCGGAGCTGCTCCTGAGGGTGTCGTTCCGCAGTCCCGGCGCGGTGTGCGACCTGTCTCGCAAATTCGGGTGCGATCCGGAAAACGCCGTGGCGCTCGCGCGTCTCGCGGCGGAGCTGGGCATCCAGGTGCGGGGCCTCTCGTTCCACGTCGGTTCCCAGGCGGCGGATGCGGGCAAGCATGTCGAGGCGATCGAGGCCTGCGCGAAGCTGCTCGCCACCGCGCGGAAGGAAAGGCTGGGTGCGTGCGACACGCTCGATATCGGCGGCGGGTTCCCCATCGACTACATGACGCACGTTCCGGAAATCGGGCCGTTCTGCGCGCCGATCCGCGCGGCGCTCGGCAAGCTGCCGAAGCGGGTTCGTATCATCGCGGAGCCGGGAAGGTATATTGCTGGGCCTTCCGCAATCGGCGTCGCCTCGGTGATGGGGCGGGCCCAGCGAGAGGGACATTGGTGGTACTACCTGGACGATGGCTTGTACGGCTCCTACAGCGGGCAGCTTTACGACCATGCGCGTTACCCGGTCGAGCCGCTGAAGGATTCGCCGGAGCGCCTGCCGTCCGTGCTCGCGGGTCCCACCTGCGACAGCATCGATGTGATCGCCGAGAACCTCATGCTCCCCGAGCTGAAGGCGGGGGACCTGATCGTCGGCCGCGCGATGGGGGCGTACACCTGGGCGAGCGCGTCGGAGTTCAACTTCTTCCCGAAGGCCACCGTCGTCGCGGTGAACGAAACGCCGGGCGACATGGGAAGCGTCAGTCCCTTTCCGCTGTAGCCTTCCTCGCCGGGCTTTTTCTGCTCGTCGCCGGAGCGGGTGCCGCCACTCCGGTGCCCATGGACTGGATCGAGCTCCACAACACCCACACGAATGAGACGCTGAAGCTCACTTTCCGGGACGAGCGCGGCGAGCTCATCCCGGACGCGCTCGCGCGACTCAACAGAATCTGCGGCGATCACCGCAGCAAGGAGCATCGTCAGATGGACTCCGCGCTGTTCGTGCTGCTGGTGGACCTTGCGGCTTCCGCCGGGACGGAGCCGCGGTTCGAGATCATTTCGGCGTTCCGATCGTCCGCCAGCAACGAAAAGCTCCGCTCGAACGGCGGCGGCCAGGCGAAGAACAGCCAGCACATCGAAGGCAAGGCGATGGACGTGCGCCTGAAGGGCGTCACCACCGAACGCCTGCGGGATCTCGCCCGCGCGCTGAAACGGGGCGGCGTCGGGTACTACCCGAAGTCCGGCTTCGTACACGTGGACACGGCCCGTGTGAGGTATTGGGAGGGCTGAGCCGCGGCCGTATGCTACTGTCGAGGCGCCTCTCTCCTGAGGCTCCTGGCGCCACGCCAGAGGTTGCGCGCGTTGATCCGCTCCATCGTCTTCGACATCGGCTGGGTGCTGGTTCACCTCAATCCGCGGCCCATCCTCGACTGTCTCGCGGAGCACGAGTGCGACATCCGCGACCTGCATGGCCTCGTCCGGCGCATCGGACTTGAGGATCACGAGACGGGGCGCGTGATGGGTTTGCACCTCATGGAACGGATCGCCGCGCTCGGCCGCCGTCCCATGCGGATCGATCTCGCGTCCACGCGCTGGCTCGACATGTTCGAGCTGCAGCCGAAGATGGTGGATCTCGCGCATCGCCTGAGCGACCGCTATAGGGTGTATCTCCTTTCGAACATCGGCGACATGCACTGGGCGCATCTTTCGCGCGAGTACCGCCTGCATCGCCTGGGGCACGGCGCGTTGCCCTCGTTCGTCACGGGCTTCATGAAGCCGGACCCCGGCATCTACGCCGAAGCCGAGCGCCGGTTCGGCCTTGAACCCGCCTCCACTGTGTTCATCGACGATCGCGAGGAAAACACCCGTGCCGCCCGCAGACGGGGTTGGTTCGCGATCGCCCACGAGAGCTTTCCCAAAACCGTGCGGGCGTTGCACGCATTGGAGGTTGCGGCTTGAGCCTTCCCGCCATCGTTCCCACCGCCATCCTGCTCACCGCCTCGAACGTGTTCATGACGTTCGCGTGGTACGGGCACCTGAAGAACCTCAACACGAAGCCCTGGTACATCGCGGCGTTCGTGAGCTGGGGCATCGCGCTTTTCGAATACCTCCTGCAGGTTCCCGCGAACCGCATCGGCTACACCGAGCTGTCGCTGCCGCAGCTCAAGATGCTGCAGGAAGTCATCACGCTTCTCGTGTTCGTGCCGTTCGCGTGGTACTACATGCAGAAGCCCCTGAAACTCGACTATCTCTGGGCGGCGCTCTGCATGATGGGCGCCGTGTACTTCGTGTTCCGTTCGCCGAGCGCCTCATGAAAGACCACAAGATCGAGCCCGAAACCGTCATTCACCGTTTCGTCGCGGATGCGCGCGAGGGACGCGAACCGCGTGTCGTCACCCGTCTCTATTCCGGGTGGGTGCTGTTCGGTGAGCAGCAGTTCGTGAAGGGGTACGTGCTGCTGCTGCCGGATCCTGTCGTGCCTTCGCTAAATGCGCTGGGCGTGAAGGAGCGCACGCAGTTTCTCATGGACATGTCGCGGCTCGGCGATGCGCTGCTGAAGATTTCGGGGGCCATTCGCATCAACTATGCGATTTTCGGCAACGTGGAGCCGGCGCTGCATGCGCACGTGATTCCGCGGTATCTCGACGAACCGGAGGACAAGCGGACGGCGCATCCCTGGGCGTACGACTGGAACGCGGCGCCTGCGTTCGATCGCAAGGGCATGGAGGAATTCGCGGAGTCCCTGCGTCGCGAGCTGAACCGCATGGGCGTGACGAAGCCCATGCGGTTCGCGCCGGGCGAGAACGCCTGACGCCGGCGGCGCTGCCGGAAGGTCTTCACCTGTGCTGATCCTGCGGAATCTCTCGCGTGCCTTCAGGGAAGGCGGGCGGGAACATCGCGTGCTCGATGACGTGAGCGCCACCATCGAGGATGGCGCGGCGGTTGCGATCATCGGTCGCAGCGGGTCGGGGAAGTCGACGCTGCTCAACGTGGTCAGCGGGATCGACCGCGCGGACTCGGGAACGGTGGAGCTGAACGGGCGGGAAGTGTCGCGGCTGGCGGAACCGGAGCGGACCCGGTTTCGTCGCAAGCACATCGGGTTCATCTATCAGTTCTTCAATCTGGTGCCGACGCTCACTGCCGAGGAGAACGTGCGGCTCGCGCTCGAGCTGAACGGCGTGCGGGGTGCTGAAGCGAAGCGCCGGAGCGCGCGGATGCTTGCGGAGGTGGGGTTGGGGGATCGGCTCGGCAGCGCGGTGGATGCGTTCTCCGGCGGTGAGCAGCAGCGGGTGGCGATTGCGCGTGCACTGGTACACGAGCCGGAGCTGCTGCTTGCGGACGAGCCGACGGGCAATCTGGATGAAGAAACGGCGCGAGAAGTGTTTCCGCTCGTGATGTCGCTCGTGCGCAAGCGTGGCGCGACGCTGCTGCTCGTTACGCATGATCGGGCGCTGGCCGCGACGGCGGACCGGGTTTTCGAGATGCGCGACGGAAAGCTGCTCGACGCAACAGTGGCCAGGCCCGCGGTCACCGGCGGCACCGACGCGACTGCGGCAGGAACAGGGCGGAGCTCCAGCGCCGGCACCGCTGCTGCCGGCCTCGAGTCGAGTGCCAGCGGCGGTACCGGCGAAACGGCTGCTTCCCGCGGCACGAGCACACCCCCGAACGTCAGCGGCGCGCCGCCGAAGGAGTGACTGTGCTCGTGCGAGGCTCGTCGCCGTCGTGAGCACCCTCTGGGCAGCAAGCGTTCGGCATCTCCTGCGGCATCCGGCGCAATTGGCGCTCGCTCTTCTCGGGCTGGCGCTGGGCGTCGCGACGATCATCGCGGTGGACATCGCGACCGCCAGCTCCGGGCGGGCGTTCGAGCTATCGATGGAAGCGGTGAACGGCGCGGCGACGCATGAGGTTCACGGCGGCCCGGCAGGGATCGACGAAGCGCTGTATGTGCGGCTGAAGAAGTCCGGCTTGGCGGTCGCGCTCGCGCCGGTGGTGGAAGGGTACGTGGACGTGGGGCGGCGCGAGACGTTGCAGCTCGTCGGCATCGACCCGATCGCTGACGCGGATGTGCGAGGAGAGTCGCGCATCACCGCCGCGCCGTCGCCATCGCCTTCGAACGAGGGTGCGGAGACCGCGTCGTCACAGGTCGGTGGCATCGAGGCGGTGACTCGCTGGCTCACGGAACCGGGCGCAGCCGTCATGGCTGCGAGCACCGCGTCCCGCCTGGGCATTCCGGTGAACGGCAGCTTTCAGGTGGGCGTGGGCGGCGAGGTGCACGAGGCCACGCTCATCGGCACGCTCGGCTCGGAATCGGCTGGCTATGACACGCTGCTGCTCGCGGACATCGCGCAGGCGCAGGAGTGGCTCGGCCTGCATGGCCGGCTCACACGCATCGACGTACGCGTCTCATCAGGCGCCGAAGGCGATCGGGAGCTGAAACTCCTGCAGGCGAGCCTTCCCCCAGGCACAAGCATCCAGACCGCACAGAGCCGCACCCAGCAAAGCCTGGACATGACGGCCGCGTTCACCACGAACCTGCAGGCCATGAGCCTGCTGGCGCTGCTCGTCGGCATATTCCTGATCTTCAGCGCGGTGAGTTTCGCGGTGGTTCAGCGGCGGCGGATCATCGGCGTTCTGCGCGCGCTCGGTGTGACGCGGGCCCGCGTCATGATGATGATTCTTTCCGAAGCGCTGTTGCTCGGCGCGGTTGGATCGCTGCTCGGCCTCGCGCTCGGGACATTCATCGGCCGTGAGCTTGTCGCTCTCGTCTCGCGGACGATCAACGATCTCTATTTCGTCGTGGCGGTGAACGAGGTCGTCGTGCCGGGCTTCACCATCGCGAAGGCGGTCGCCGCGGGGATTGGAGCCGCGCTCGTTGCCGCCGCGGTTCCGGCCATCGAGGTGGCGAACAGCGCGCCCTCGCTCGGGCTGCGTCGTTCGGTGGTCGAGCAACGCGCGGTTCACGCATCGCGCTGGTTGCTGGGCGTCAGCGCCGGGCTCGCGGTGGCTGCGGGCGTGATCGTGTGGCTATCGGATCGGAGTCTGCTCGCCGGATTCGTTGCGCTCTTCCTCCTGCTGCTCACGGTTTCCGCGATCACTCCCGCGGTCCTGCGGGGCCTCGCGCTGCTGGCTTCGCGCGTAGCAGGGCGTTTCAGTCCGATCGCACGGCTTGCGGCGGGCGATGTCGCTGCGTCCCTGAGCCGCACGGGCGTCGCGGTGGCTGCGCTCGGCCTTGCGATCGCCGCGATGATTGGCGTGTCGATCATGGTCGGCAGCTTCCGCGAAAGCCTCCGGGATCATCTGGCCCAGACGATCCGCGCGGACTTCTACATCACCGCTCCCGGCGCGGGCTTCGGGCGGCCCGAGCGTCGCATCGATCCGGATGTGCTCAGGGACATTCTGGCCGTACATGGAATCGCCGAGCACACCGAGAGTCGCCGCGTCACCGTGGACTCCGCGCGCGGGCCGGTGCGCGTCGATGCTCTTCGGATGGATGCGAAGAGTCGGGACGCGCTGGCGATCATCGAGGGTGACAAGAGCACGCTATGGGCCGCATTCGAAAAGGGCGCGGTGATCGTGTCGGAACCTCTGGCATGGCACATGCGACTTGGCGTGGGAGACCGCATCCCCCTGCACACCGCCAGTGGCGAGCGCGAGTTCGAGGTCGCGGCGATCTATCGCGAGTATGGGAATGACCGTGGCAGCCTGCTGATGAATCGCGCCGTGTACAGCCGACTCTGGGAGGACGATGCGGTTACGGGGATGGGCATCTACCTGAAGGAAGGCGCTGATCCAGATGCCGCCGCGGCCGCGATTCGCGAGGCTGTGGCGGGGCGTCAGTCGCTCGCGATGACTTCAAGCGGGCAGATTCGAACGATCTCGATGCGGATCTTCGAGCGCACCTTCGTGATCACACGTGTGCTGTACTGGCTTACCGCTGGTGTGGCGGCGATTGGGCTGGTGAGCGCACTGCTTGCGTGGGAGCTGGAACGATCGCGCGAGCTGGCCATCGTGCGTGCGCTCGGGCTCACGCCGCGGGGCGCCGGTGCGCTCATCGAAGCTCAGACGGGGTTCATGGGTCTGGTCGCGTTCCTTGCGGCGATTCCGGCTGGAGTGCTGACCGCGGTGTTGCTCATCACGGTGATCAACAGGCGCGCGTTCGGGTGGGTGATCGAGTTCCACTTCACGACGCAGCAGTTCGTCAATGCGTTCGCGGTCGCGATGATTGCGGCGCTGGCGGCCGGCATTTACCCGGCATGGCGCATGGCGCGCGCGCCGCTTGCCAGCGATATCCGGGAAGAATGATGCGCGCGCTCGTTGTGATGGCTTCGAAGCTCCTGCGCTCGGTACATCGTGGCGCGCGCGAATCGGCCTTCGAGCAGCGCGTGCCGGGCGCCGGTCAGCGAGCGCCGGGCCGCACGCGGTCCGCGTCGGGCTCGGGGCGGCACGCCGCGCCGGGATCATCCTGGCGCGGCATGCAGTGGCCGGCGTGCTGGCTTCTCGCACTGCTGTGCGGCTGTAACCCGGGTGCCCCGAGCCGCAGCGATGCCAGCAAGACCGACGCGGAGGCCGTCGTCTCGAACGCTCCCACGGAAGCGGATCGCCTCACCGCGCTTCGCGAAAACTCGCACCTCCCGGAATTCGAGCGCGTGCTCGCGCCCCGCGCATTCGACTTCCCGCGCGACCACGGCCCGCATCCCACGTTCCGCCACGAGTGGTGGTACTTCACCGGGCACCTCGACGCGTCGACGGGCGAGCCGTTCGGCTTCGAGCTGACGTTCTTCCGCTTCGGCCTGAAACCGCAGGCCGCCATCGAATCGCGACCCAACGCATCGTCCTGGCGCGCAAACCAGATCTACATGGCGCACTTCGCCGTCACGGATCTTGAGCGCGAGAGGTTTCACGTCGCCGAACGCTTCTCGCGCGACGCGTTGGGCCTCGCGGGCGCAAGCGCAAACCCGTTTCGAGTCGCGCTCGACGATTGGTCGCTGGAAGCGGCCCCATCGCCTTCCACATGGCGGCTCGTCGCGGCGGACGGCTCTTACTCGCTCGAGCTTCAGCTCGATGCCGACTCGCCAATGATGCTCAACGGCGATGCCGGCTTCAGTCGCAAGTCCAGCGTGGAAGGCGCGGCGAGCTACTACTACTCGATGCCGCGCATGTCCGCTCGCGGCACGCTCACGCGAGACGGCAAGACGTTCGACGTGCAGGGCAAGGTGTGGCTGGATCGCGAGTGGGGCAGCGGCGCGCTCACCGGCGATCAGCAAGGGTGGGACTGGTTCGCGCTCCAGCTCGAAGATGGAAGTGCGCTGATGTTCTACGCGCTTCGCACGCGCGATTCGAAGCGGGATCCGCACAGCGCCGGCACCTGGCTCGCTTCGGACGGCACGACACGGCCTCTCGCGAACGACGATGTATCAATCGAAGTCCAGAGCCACTGGACGAGCCCGCGCCACGTGCGCTACCCCGCAAAGTGGCGACTTCGCGTTCGCTCGCTGAACCTCGATGTGGAGATCGAGCCGCGCCTCGCAGACCAGGAGTTGAACACCAGCACGCGCTACTGGGAAGGTGCTTGCCTCGTGAAAGGCACACGCGATGGCCGCGAAATCGCCGGCAAGGCCTACGTCGAGCTAGTGGGCTACGCCCCCGCAAGGTAGGCCCCGTTTCGCCGCGCGCACGCTTTGCGCGCCCGCAATTCGACACGCTTCGCTGCGCGTTCGGAGCCGTTGTCCTGTGGTGCGCCAGCGGACTGCTGCACGCAGCAACCCGAGGCGCTCCGCCTCAGCTGGTGAGCGCAAATCCCCAGGCGACTGCGATGATGAGCATCGCAGCCCCTCCGGCCACCCACTGCGGAACACGCCGCAGGAACGACCGAACCATACTCATCGCGGCCACCGCACCCATTCCGACACCGGCCACGAACCCAGCCACATGCGCAATGATGTCAGTCGTTGATGCAGCGACGACTTCCGGCGGATCCAGCCCAGTCACGCCGCCTGTCCCCGTCCACCCGAGCAGCAACGCGCCGGCAATGAGCGGCCCCCAACGCAACGCCCATCGCTGCGAGTTCCGTTCGTACCCCGTGCGCCAGGTGTACGCCGCGAGCAGCCCAAGCATCGCAAACACCGCAGTAGACGCGCCGACCGACTGGTGCGTCGAAGGCCCGAGCAACGCCTCCGCAAGATTCGCAAGCCCCGCACCGATGACCGTGAGCAGCCACGCATTCCCCGGCCCGAGCTGTCGCCCAGCGAGATATCCGAACCAGATGCCCGCACCGAGATTCGCTACCAGGTGCCCGGCGTCCACATGCAGCGTGAGCGCAGTCCACGCGCGCCACCATTCCCCCGCCTGCACGCGCGCAGCATCGATGGCCCCAAGCTCATAAGAGTCCAGCCGCCAGAACCCACCCGCTACCGCGTATCCCACGAACACGAGCGTGAACGCATAAAGCGCAGCGCCGACCCACGCGAACGGATGAAGAGGCGCGGGAGGCGGCGGAGGAGGGGCAGGACGACTCTCGACTGCATACCGCGCGAGATGCGCGCTCGCCGCCGGATACAGGGGCTCGTCCACCATCAGTACATATTCCGGCCCGCCGAAGCCCATGGTCACGTCGATGTGGCTCGGAATTCCGACAGCCGTGAGCACGAATGCGCGCTCCTCGCACTCCGCCCTGCGCCGGGACCGAAAAACCTCAACGAGCATGGCGAGCGTGTTCACGAATTCGCTCAAATATCGCGCGAGCAGTTTTTCCCAGGGGGCGAGAAACGAGAATTTCGAAGGGTGAGGCTCACGTCCGCGTTTTCAAGCGCGGGCGGGCCGCAATTTCGCGAACCGCGTTCCGGTCTCTACTGCGCAGACCTGTTTTGAGAGACGCCGCCATGAGACTCATGAAACGAACGATCGTATTCGCCATCGCCGCCACGGCCGCATCCTGCCTGGCTTCGGCCGCGCTTCCGGAGGGCTCCAGGGCGCCGGATTTCACCACGCAGGCGTCCCTTGCCGGCAAGCCCTTTACCTTCGCGCTTTCGGATGCGCTCAAGAAGGGGCCCGTGGTGCTGTACTTCTACCCGGCCGCCTTCACCCCCGGCTGCACGAAGGAGGCGCACGATTTCGCCGAGGCAACCGACAAGTTCAACTCGTACGGCGCCACGGTCATCGGCGTGTCGTACGACAACATCGAGACCCTCAACAAGTTCTCGGTGAGCGAGTGTCGCAACAAGTTCGCGGTGGCCTCGGACTCCGACCAGAAGATCATGAAGGCTTACGACGCCGTGCTGAAGGGCAAGCCCGAGTGGGCGAACCGCACGTCGTACGTCATCGCGCCGGGCGGCGAGATCCTCTACACGTACACGGACCTGAACCCCGACAAACATGTCGGGAACACCATGGCCGCGGTCCAGAAGTGGGCCGAAACGCACGGCAAGGCAAAGAAGGCGTCCTGAGCACCGGGCCGCAAAACCGACGGTTGCCAGAGGTGGCGGTGTCCCCTCATTCCCCTCCGCCATCTCCCTCCCGGGGCATTCGCGTGTCAGGCGCGGGTGCCCCGGAATTTACCTCGCCCCCTCCGCCGGAACGCGAAAAACTTCAATCCCCATAAGGTCGTAGAACCGGCTCACGGGAAGTCGGTTGTCCGCCGGGCATACAGGTCGCCGCCGTCGCGAACCTGGAGCCCGGCCGGCCCGTGACTGTTGTGTGACGATGCGGCTCACCGTAGCATCGTGCCGCAAATCAGAATGGACACACGAGTCCAGGGGATCCCGATGAGCGCTTTGGAGAAAGAGGTCGCGTCCGCCACGGACCGCGAAGACCATCGTCCACTACCGGTCCCGCCGTCCACGGCTGGCAGCTCATTCGAGGGGAAGATCCTGCGGCGGCTGCTGGGCATGGTCGGCAATCCGCCCATCGAGTTCGTGTTGTGGACAGGTGAGCGGGTCACGACCTCGAGCGCGGCCGAGCGCGCGGTCGTGCGCATCGCGGACCGCGCCACGCTCCTGGGGCTCGCCAAGGACCCGCACATCCGCTTCGGGGACGCGTACAGCGAGGGCCGCATCACCATCGACGGCGACCTCGTGAAGTTCATCGAGCTCATGTACCGGGCCGCGCCGTCCCAGCCGAAGGCCGTGCGCAGCCTTTCGTCCTTCCTGAAGGGCAGCCGCACCCAGCGCAACACGCTGTCCGGTTCGAAGGACAACATCCATCACCACTACGACATCGGCAACGATTTCTACTCGCTCTGGCTCGGCGACACGATGGCGTACACGTGTGCGTACTACCCGACGCCGGATGCATCGCTGGATGTCGCACAGCGCGCGAAGTTCGATCACGTCTGCCGCAAGTTGCAGCTCAAGCCGGGCGAGACCGTCGTCGAGGCGGGCTTCGGCTGGGGCGGGCTATCGATGCACATGGCCCGGCACTATGGCGTGAAGGTCCGCGCGTTCAACATTTCGAAGGAGCAGGTGGCATACGCGCGCGAGCGCTCGAAGCGTGAAGGCCTTTCGGGCCAGATCGAGTTCGTCGAGGACGACTATCGCAACATCACCGGCCGGTACGACGCGTTCGTGTCGGTGGGCATGCTGGAGCACGTCGGCGTCGAGAACTACGAGACGCTCGGCGGCGTGGCGCATCGCTCGCTCGGCGACAACGGCCGCGGCCTGATCCACTCGATCGGCCGGAACAAGCCCGCGCCGCTGCATCCGTGGATCACGAAGCGGATCTTCCCCGGCGCGTATCCTCCGTCCATCGGCGAGATCATGCAGATCTTCGAGCCCTGGGATTTCTCGGTGCTCGACGTGGAGAACATCCGCCTGCACTACGCGCGCACGCTCACCCACTGGCTCGAGCTCTTCGACGCCAATGCGGACAAGGTGCGCAAGATGTTCGACGAGAAGTTCGAGCGCATGTGGCGCCTGTATCTCGCCGGGTCCATCGCGGGCTTCACCACCGGCTCGCTCCAGCTGTTCCAGGTCGTGTTCGCGCCGAAAAACAACAACAACGTGCCGTGGACGCGCGAGCACCTGTACCGCTGAAGCGCCGGAATCCGAATGCAAACCGTTGATGTTCTGATCGTGGGCGGCGGGCCCGCGGGCTCGTCTGCCGCGCGCCGCCTCGTGCGCGGTGGCGCGAGCGTGCTGGTGCTGGACAAGGAAACGTTCCCGCGCCTGAAGCTCTGTGCCGGCTGGATCACGCCCGAAGTCGTGCGGGATCTGGAGATGGACATCAAGGATTACCCGCATCGCTTCCTCACCTTCGAGCGCCTGCACATTCACGTGAAGGGGCTGTACGTGAAGGTCCCGTGCATCCAGCACTCCATTCGCCGGGTGGAATTCGACGCGTGGCTGCTGGAGCGCTCAGGCGCGCCGGTCGTTCAGCACACCGTGAAGAACATTCGCGAAGAGGACGGCTGGTACGTCGTCGATGACGCTTTCCGCGCCCGGTACATCATTGGCGCCGCCGGAACGCGCTGCCCCGTGTATCGCACGCTTTTCCGCGAGGCGAATCCGCGCGCGGCGGAGCTCCAGACCGTCACGCTCGAACACGAGATTCCGTACGACTGGAAGGATGGCGACTGCCACCTCTGGTTCTTCGACAAAGGCCTGCCGGGATATTCCTGGTACGTGCCGAAGGAGAACGGCTGGCTCAACGTGGGCGTCGGCGGCATGGCCGAGCGGCTCAAGCGAAGCGGCAAGGACATCCGCTTCCACTGGTCGCACTTCACGGGCCTGCTGGATCGCAAGCTCGCCGCGGGCGCGCAGTACGACCCGCACGGGTACAGCTATTACCTGCGCGGCAATGTCGAGGTCGTGCGGATCGGTAACGCATTCATCGCTGGCGATGCGGCGGGTCTCGCCACGCGGGACATGGCAGAAGGCATCGGCCCGGCGATTCGCAGCGGCAATCTGGCGGCGGACGCGATCCTCAAAGGCGCGGAGTACAACCTGCGGGACGTGACGGGAGCGAGCCTGGGCGGTGGGCTCGTGACCCGGATGTTCGATTGGGCGATGACGCGCGGGGCCTGAGAGTTCGAAAGCGGAAGCCCTCAATCGCCGGGCGGCTCGGAATCGAGGCCTTGATGCCGGCACGGCTCTCTGAGCCGCCCGGCGATCGAGGGCCTCTTCTATCCCGGCAGGGTAAAGAAAAAGCTGGCGCCCCGATCCACCTGCGCCTCCACCCAGATCTTCCCCCCATGCCGATGCACGATCCGCTGCACGGTAGCGAGACCGATACCCGTCCCCGGAAAGTCCGACTGGGTATGGCAGCGCTGGAAGGGCCCGAAAAGCTTCGTCGCGTATCGCGGGTCGAAGCCCGCGCCGTTGTCTTTGACGCGGAACACCGTGTCGCCTTCGGCCCCGTGCACGGTGTCCATCTCGATGTGCGCGTGCTCGCGTTTGGAAGTGAATTTCCAGGCGTTCGACAGCAGGTTCTCCAGCACGATGCGGATGAGTCCCGCATCTCCATTGGCCGTGAGATTTTGCGCAATCGTGAATTCACCCGCGCGTCCCGGGCTTGAGGCGCGCAAGCGCTGCGCAATCTCGGTAGCGATGGCAGAGAGGTCCACTACGGACTTCTGCATCGGAGCCCGCACGATCTTCGAAAGCCCCAGCAGATCCTCGATGAGCCGCTGCATGCGGGCTACGCCGCCCTGGATGTGCGCGAGGTGTTCGAGGGCCGCTTCGTCCAGCGATGCGCCGACCGTTTCCTTCAGCACTTCGGCGAAGCCGTCGATGGTGATGAGCGGCGCGCGCAGGTCGTGCGCCACGGAGTAGGAGAACGCTTCCAGCTCCCGGTTCAGCACTTCGAGCTCGGCCGTGCGGCGATTCAGCTCTTCCGTGCGTTCGGCCACGCGCTTCTCGAGATTCTCGAAAACGCTGCACGCCTCCATCGCGACCGACGTGCTGTCCGCAAGGGCCTGGAGCAGGCTCACTTCCTCGGGCGTCGCCTTGTGCCGCGAGGCCCAGTACGCGCCGATGGCGCCGATGGGCTCCATCGTGCGGATGGGCATCATCACCAGGCTCTTCACGAAAGTGGGCCGGTACGCGTCGTGCGGAATGCGACTGTCGGCGTAGATGTCCTCGATGATGACGGACTGGCGATTGAGCATCGCCCAACCGCTGATGCATGCGCTCATCGGGAAACGCTGGCCCTTCCAGAGCGGCGAGATCGCGTCCTCGTCTGCGTAGTAGCAGAGATCCTGGTCGCGCAGCACGAACGTGGCGCCATCCGCATCCGTCAGCTCGCGCGCCGCGCGACGAACGATGCTCGTGATCGCGTCCAGGCTGCGTGCCTGCGAAAGCCGCTGCACCACGGTGACGAGGTGCTGCATCCCGCGAAGATATTGTTCCGCTCGCGCACCGGCGAGAACCTGCTCGCCCGGAGATCCCACGGCGGAGCCGGGCATTGCGGCATCGGATGGCGTCACGCGTGAGGAGGGATCGACGAAAGGTGAGCTGTGGGTTCCCGGGGGACGGAGATCGGATCGCATCCTTGAGCCTTTCGTGGAGCGGCGTGCACAGGGATATCAACTGCGGGGTCGCACCGTCAACCGGATGGTCTTTTTTTGAGACTTCGAACACCCGCGGTCCGTGTGTCGTACCGCTTTCCGCCCCGGGGTTCGGCTCGGGCCCGCACATACTCGCGCAAGGGCACCGCGAGCATTCACTGGAACGCAGCGCGAAGATGGCCGCGCCTCGATGCAACCGCGAGCACATCCCGCTCCTCACCCGCATGCCGCGCGGATGTGGCGGCCCGGTCGTCCCCTGAGGCCCTTCCGGGAGCCCGCACTGTCGCGGGCGTGCGATTTTGGCGTTGCGGGGCCTTCCGCCTCTAGAATGCTTCGCGGAGGACTCCCACGTGGCTACAAACTGGAATTCGGAAGACTCGTTCTGGAAGCGAACGGTCGTGTATTCGGCCATCGCGGTCGCCGTCGTGGCTGCGGCGGGCACCTACTACTACTTCAAGGTCCTGAAGCCGGACGTCGAGCCTGCGCCGCCGCCTCCGGTGGCCGAGGCGGAGGAGCTGCCGCCCCCGCCCGAGGAAACCCAGCACCACCCGATCCCGGCCGCGGCTCCGGACAAGCCCTTGCCGAAGCTCTCCGAGAGCGACGGGGACATCCGCGAGGCCCTGAGCAACGTGTTCGGCCGCCGCCCCGTGGAGGAGATGCTCGTGCCGGACATGGTGGTCCGGAAAATCGTGGTCACCGTGGACAACCTGCCCCGGAACAAGGTCGCGGAGAACATGCGCCCCGTGAAGCCGATCGGCGGCCTCACCGCGACGAACATGAGCGGAGACACGATCACGCTCGCCGAGGAGAACGCGGCCCGCTACGCGCCTTTCATCTCGCTTATCCAGAGTACGGACATGAATCAGCTCGGCGCGCTGTACATCCGTTACTACCCGCTGTTCCAGCAGGCGTACGAGGATCTCGGCTATCCCGGCCAGTACTTCAACGACCGCCTCGTGCAGGTGATCGATCACCTGCTGCAGACGCCGGAGATTCGCGGGCCCATCCAGCTCAAGCAGGGGCGGGTGTTCTACGAATTCGCGGACCCGGCGCTCGAGGCGCGGTCGGCGGGACAGAAGCTGCTCCTGCGGATGGGCGCGCAGAACCAGGCCATCGTGAAGCAGAAGCTGCGTGACCTGCGCGTCGTCGTGACCACGTCGCAGGAAAAGCCCGCGGACAGCGAGACCGCTGCTCCGGCGACCACCGGCTCGCCGCAGGAGGGGCCGACGGTGACGCCCGACTCCGCACCCGAAGCCGCGCCCTCGCAGCAGTAAAGCAGGCTCGCGCATGCTGATGCCCGAGCCGGATCCGGTGATCCTTTCCCGTCGGGCCGACCTCGTTGCCCGGCTTCGCGAAGTCGTGCCCGACGGGGTCATCGAGGACGAAGAGTCCCGTCGCGCGTACGAACAGGACGCGCTCACCGCCTATCGCCAGATGCCGATGCTTGTGGTGCTGCCGTCCTCGACGAAGGAAGTCGCGGCGGTCCTTCGCATCTGCAATTCGCTTGGCGTGAAGGTGGTTCCGCGGGGTGCGGGCACTTCGCTGTCCGGTGGCGCGCTTCCGCTCGCCGATGGCGTCGTCGTGGGCCTCGCGCGGCTCAGCAAGATTCTCGACATCGATTACGACAACCGCACCGTCACGTGCCAGCCGGGCGTGACGAATCTCGCCATCTCGCGGGCGGTCGATGCGCGCGGGTTCTACTACGCGCCGGATCCCTCGAGCCAGATCGCGTGCACGATCGGCGGGAACATCGCGGAGAACTCGGGCGGCGTGCACTGCCTGAAGTACGGCCTCACGACGAACAACGTGCTCGGCATCGAGCTCGTCACGATGAGCGGCGACGTGCTGCGCATCGGCGGCAAGCACTTCGATGCGGAGGGCTACGATCTCCTCGGCGTTCTGACGGGATCCGAGGGCCTGCTCGGCATCGTCACGGAAGTGACGGTTCGCATCCTGCCGAAGCCGGAAACGGCCCGTGCGCTCCTCGTCGGCTTCGCATCGAACGAAGACGCCGGCGCAACCGTCGCGGCCATCATCGGCGCCGGGATCATCCCGGCGGGCATGGAGATGATGGACAAGCCTGCGATCCATGCAGCCGAGGCGTTCGTGAAAGTGGGCTATCCGCTCGATGTCGAAGCGCTGCTCATCGTGGAGCTCGATGGCCCCGCTGCGGAAGTGGATTACCTCTGCGGCAAGGTTACGGCGCTGGCGCAGTCGCACGGCGCGGTGAGCTGCCGCATGAGCACGAGCGAGCCGGAGCGCCTGGCGTTCTGGGCCGGGCGCAAGGCCGCGTTTCCGGCCGTCGGGCGCATCAGTCCCGATTATCTGTGCATGGACGGGACGATTCCGCGCCGGGCCCTGCCGGCCGTGCTGTCGCGGCTGAGAGAGCTCGAACACGAGTTCGGGCTGCGCGTGGCGAACGTCTTTCACGCGGGGGACGGCAACCTGCACCCGCTGATCCTTTTCGATTCGAACCAGCCGGGAGAGCTGGAGCGCGCGGAGGGCTTCGGCGCGGCGATCCTGAGGCTGTGCGTCGAGGTGGGCGGCGTGCTCACCGGCGAGCATGGCGTGGGCGTCGAGAAGCGCGACCTCATGAGCGAGCAGTTCAGCGAAAGCGACCTCGCGCACCAGCAGCGGCTCAAGTGCGCGTTCGACCCCTCGGGGCTGCTGAACCCCGGGAAGGTGTTCCCGGTGCTGCATCGGTGCGCGGAGCTCGGCCGCGTGCACGTGCATCAGGGTAAGCTCGCGTTCCCGGATATCCCCCGGTTCTAGGGGCATTGGTGACGACGTTTGTTCCTCGTACGGCGGCCGAGGTCGCCGATGTAGTCCGCTGGGCGATGGCCGAAGGCGAAGCGCTGGAGATCGTTGCCGGCGGCACGCGCAGCGCGCTCGGCCGGCCGGTCGATGCGCCCCACAGGCTCGACATGTCGGGGCTCAGCGGCGTGCTGAGCTACGAGCCCGAGGAGCTCGTGCTCACGGTGCGTCCTGGCACGCCCCTCGCGGAAGTGGAGGCGCTGCTGGCGAGCCGAAAACAGCATCTCGCTTTCGAGCCACCCTGCATCGACGGGTTGCGCGAGAAAGATGTCGGCACGGGGCAGGGCACGATCGGCGGCGTCGTCGCGACCGGCTTCTCGGGCCCGCGCCGGCCGAAGGCGGGGGCCGTGCGCGATCACGTGCTCGGCATCGCGGCCGTGTCGGGGCGCGGAGAGACGTTCGTTGGCGGCGGCAAGGTGGTCAAGAACGTTACGGGGTACGACATCCCGAAGCTCATGACCGGCTCGCACGGCACGCTGGCTGTGTTTACTGAGATCACCCTGAAGGTGCTTCCGGCGCCCGAGGAAACGCGGACGCTGCTGATCGAGGGGATGAGTTCGTCGCAGGCAGTTCGGGCGATGACCGAAGTGCTGCAGACCGCTGCGGACGCGTCAGGTGCGTGCCATCTGCCTCAGGATCTTGTGCTTGAAGGGAAACCGGACGATGTTTCGGTGACTGCTTTCCGGCTCGAGGGCGTGCGGCCGTCTGTCGAGTTTCGTCTCGCCCGGCTGCATGATCTGCTCGCTGCGGCTGGTCCGCAACGGATGCTTGAGGGGGAGGCTTCGGTAGCGTTCTGGCGGGGTGTTCGGGATGTCACTCCGTTGTCCGGCGACGCCAACCGCACGTTGTGGCGATTGTCGGTACCGCCAGCGCAGGGCGCCGAGGTGCTCGAGCGCATCGAGAAGCGAATTCCCCGATCGCGCGCGATGCTCGACTGGGGCGGCGGGCTCATCTGGCTGGAGCCCGCGGCCGCGGCGGATGTCTCAAGCTCGCTCGCGTGCGAAGAGAAGATTCGGGGCGCAATCCAGGAGGGGCACGCGATGCTCGTGCGCGCGCCCGCTGACGTGCGACGGACCGTCAACGTTTTTCACCCGCAGCCGCCGGCGCTCGCTGCGCTGTCGAACCGGGTGGACCTGCAGTTCGACCCGAAGCTCGTGCTGAATCCGGGTCGCATGTATTCGGGAATCTGAGCCGATGCAGACGCATTTCACCGCCGCGCAGCTCGCCGATCCGCAGGTCCGCGAAACGGACCGGATCCTGCGCGCGTGCGTTCATTGCGGCTTCTGCACGGCGACCTGCCCGACGTATCTGCTGACGGGCGACGAGCTCGACGGGCCGCGGGGTCGCATCTATCTCGCGAAGGACATGCTGGAGAAGAACCGGCCGGCGGATCCGACGACGGTGAAGCATCTGGACCGGTGTCTCACGTGCCTTGCGTGCATGACGACGTGTCCGTCGGGGGTGCACTACATGCACCTTGTCGATCACGCCCGGCAGCATATCGAGCGCACTTACATGAGGCCGCTGCCGGATCGGTTGATGCGGTGGATGCTGGCGATTGTGTTGCCTTACACGGGGCGGTTTCGCGCGGCGCTGGTGCTGGCGCGGCTCGCGCGGCCGATGCGGGGACTGTTGCCTTCGCGGCTGCGGGTGCTGGTGGATGCGGCTGAGCATTCGAACAAGAGGCCCTCGATCGAAGAGGGGAAGCCCGCAATCGCCGGGCGGCTCGGAGGCGGAGGGCTTTCATCACCGGGCCCGGCGTCTTCCAGCCCGGCCTCGCGCCGCTCTTCTTCGACCGCTTCGTCTCCCGCCCTCGATTCTCTGAGCCGCCCGGCGATTGAGGGCTCTCTTCCTCGCGAAGCGCCGCGCATCCGGCGCGTCGCGCTGCTGCCGGGCTGCGTCCAGCCGGCCCTGCGTCCCGAAATCAATGCAGCCACCGAGCGCCTGCTCAAGCGCTTCGGCGTAGAGGTCGTGGTGGCGGAGGGCACCGGGTGCTGTGGCGCCCTGGTCCACCATCTGGGCCGGGATCGCGATTCAGCCTTCCAGGCGAAAGCGGACATCGATGCCTGGACCCGCGAGCTCGACGCACGCGGACTCGATGCGATTATCGTTACCGCATCGGGCTGCGGCACGATGGTGAAGGACTACGGCTTCCTGTTCCGCAACGACCCGGAGTACGCCGAGAAGGCCGCACGCATCTCAGCGCTAGCGCGCGATGTATCCGAGGTGCTCGCCGAAGTGTTGCCGCGAGAGGGTGCTGCCGCCGCGAACGCGCCTTCCGCCGCGCACGAGACTTCCGCCGCGGAGGAGCCTTCGAGCGCCGAGGCGACTTCCGCCTCGCGTGCTGCGACTCCGCCGCGGGCACCCACGCTGCGCGTCGCCTATCACTCCGCGTGCTCGCTCCAGCACGGCCAGAAGCTTCACGGGGTTGCGCCACAGCTCTTGCGGAACGCCGGCTTCACCGTGCTCGATGTCCCCGAGGGCCACATATGCTGCGGCTCCGCCGGCACGTACAGCATGCTGCAGCCGGAAATGTCCGGTCAGCTGCGGGACCGAAAGGTTCGCAACATCGAGTCCCTGAATCCGGATGTTGTCGCGACCGGCAACATCGGCTGCATCACGCAGATCGCCCAGGCGACCGGCATCCCGATCGTGCACACCGTCGAGCTGCTCGATTGGGCTACCGGCGGCCCGATACCTGCGCAGGTGGCGCGTTCTCCCAGCGCCGCCACACTCGCCGCAGCTGGTGCGCCGAGCTGAAGCCGGACATCTCCGCGACCCGTTCGACCGAAAGCTGACCCTGCGTGAGCAGCTCGCGCGCAAGGCCGATGCGCATGCGCTGAACGTAATCCAGCGGCGAGCATTGCGCGTGTTGCGCGAAAAGCCTGGCGAGGTTGCGCGCGCTCGTGTGCGCGATGTCGGCGAGCTTCTGCGCGGGCCAGTCCGCCGCGGGATTGCGGCTCACGGCGTCCTGCACTTTGTGGACGACGGGATGGATGTGATTCCGATGCAGGACCCAGGGCGACAGCGCAGGGTCCGCTGCGGATCGGCGCAGATACACCACCAGTTCCCGCGCCACCGTCGCAGCCACGCGATGCCCGAGCTGCTGGCCGATGACATGCAGCGCGAGGTCGATGCCGGCCGTGACGCCGGCGCTCGTGAACACGCGGCCATCCTCGACGAAGATGCGGTTCGCGTGCACGCGCGCGGCCGGGTCCACGCTGCGCAGCTCTTCGACATGATCGTGATGCGTGGTGCATTCGCGGCCGGTCAGGAGACCGGCGTGACCCGCGACGACGCTGCCGGCACACACGCACATGAGTGTGTGGGATTCGTCGGCCATGATGTGCTTGAGCCACTTTGAAAGACGCGCAACTGCGGGGTCGTTGCCGTCCACTTTGCTGCCGGCGACGCCGGCGACGATGATCGTCGAGCCTTTCGGCAGGGCTCGCGGGAGCGGACGAAGGCGGGCCAGCCGCAGACCCACTGCGCTGTCGACGGAGCGGGTGCTGCCCACGAACCGCAGCGTGTAGCTGCCGGGGACGAGGCGGTTCGCGATACGGAACGCCTCGGCGGGGCCTGCTACGTCGAGCAGGACCAGGCGGGGGAGGAGTGCGAAAACTACTTCAGTCATTGGAGAGGCGCTCAATCGCCGCGCGGCTCAAGAGGGGGGAGCCCTCAATCGCCGGGCGGCTCGGAACAAGAAAGCCCTCAAACGCCGCGCGGCTCGGAACAAGAAAGCCCTCAAACGCCGGGCGCCTCAAACGCCGCGTGGCCAAGAATCTGCCCGTTCGGGCTCCGTACTCCGAGCCGCCCGGCGACTGAGGGCCTCCTCATTCAGATTGGTACGGCATCCGCCTGCACGACATTCGCGAATCGCCCATTCAGCACGAGCTCCGTCCGCTCCATCAGCTCGGGCACCTGGAAGGTGCGGCCGGATCTGGACACCATCGGGAACGTCAGGGTGGCGTCGAGCGCATAGGTTACCTTGAACCCCGCGTCGGAGGCGTGCCGGGTCGTAGTTTCGCAGCACTGCTCGGTGCGGATGCCGGTGACGACCACGTGCCCGATCCCGTTGTCCCTCAGCCACTGCTCAAGCGTGCGCCCGTCGGCGGCACGTCCGTAGAGCCCCGAGTGCACGTTCTTGTAGAACACTTCCGCCGGCGAGATGCGCAGCCCCGGAAGCGTCTTCACATACCCGGAATGGGCTGAAAATGGCCCGGTCGGCCCCTCGTCCTCCTCGGAATGAAACACCTGCAGGACGGGAATCCCGGCCTTCGCCGCGCGATCGATGAGCGACTGGGTGCGGGCCAGGAACGGCCGGACATCGTCCTCGCGCCAGTACGGGCGCTGCTGGAAGGACTGCTGGACGTCGATGACTAGAAGGGCGGTCTTCATGGATGGCTCCTCGTTGGATGGAGCGCATCCTGCGGCCGCGGCCGCCTCCCGCCAAGGCGCCGTCGAGTCAGCTAGCGGTCAAAAACGGACATCATCCGTTGCCCAGCGCTTTCACGGCCCGCGCGGCCGCGGACGCCCGGTTCGCCACCCCCAGCTTCGCGAAAATCTGCGCGATGTGCTTGTCCACCGTCCGCGGGCTGATGGTGAGAATCTCGCCGATCTCGCGGTTCGATTTCCCACGGCTCACCCACAGCAGCACCTCGGACTCGCGCGAGCTGATCGAGAGCGTCTTCTGCAGGACCTCTTCTTCGACCACGCCCGCCGCGCTTTCGGTCAGCCGGAACAGCCACTCGTCCGGCCCGACCGAGCTCACAACGGAGATCTCGAGCCGCCGGTCCCCAATCTGCAGAAGCACCCGGGCGGGCGTCCCCGCAGGCTGCTGCCGCAAGCGCGTGAGACGCTCGGCCAGTCCTCCATGCAGATCCGCATCCGCAAGAAGCTGCTTCGCTTTCGGCGTGCACCAGAGCAGCCGCCCCTCACGATCCGTGGCGAACAGAAATCGCCCTGAAGCATCGAGCGCCTCGCCGGCGCCCTGCGCCGCTCGCGCGTTCGCGAGATGCACCCGAATGCGCGCGAGCAGCTCATCCACGACAATCGGCTTGGTGACGTAATCCACGCCGCCGGCCGCGAGACCTTCGACGACATGCGCGGACTCGCTGAGCCCCGTGAGAAAGATGACGGGCAGGTTCGCCATCATCTTTTCCTGCTTGAGACGGCGGCAGCTCTCGAACCCGCTCATGCCCGGCATGACGGCGTCCATCAGCACAAGATCGGGTGTGATCTGGTCGAGAAGCTCCAGCGCGCTCTGGCCGTCAGTCGCGATCAGCACCGTGAAGCCGGCGTGATCGAGTGTGTCCGTAAGCAGCCCCAGTGTTTCGGGCGTGTCGTCGACCACCAGAATCGTGTCACGGCGGGCGGACGCTCCGTGCGTTTCGTTAGCCATTTTTTCTCATCGCCTCGATGACAGTCATGTATCGCCTGAGCTCGAAATTCGATACGAGCGCCCGCAGGTGCGCGGCCGCCGGTTCGTTGGACGGATCCTCCGCCGCGATCTCCGCGAGCTTCGCCTGGATGCCGCGCACGTGACCGATGCGGCCGAGGCGATACAGATCGTCGAGATGGTGGCGGGAGCGATTGGGGAGCACCGGGTCTGCCGCCGCGTTGCTGGCGGCTGGCGCGGGCGCTGCGGGCTTCTCGGTTTCGTACTGCCACTCCAGGCCCAGAAGCTCGCCCACGCGATCGAGCAGTGTGTGAACGTCCACCGGCTTCATGACGAACGCATCGTGCGGGCGTTCGCCCTCGGCGCTGCTCGCGACGTTGTCGTGCGCATTCGCGGAAACGAAGATGATCTTGAGATGCTGCTGGTCCGGCATCGCGCGCAGCTGCTTCGCCATCTGCCAGCCGGTGATGCCGGGCATCGAAATATCCAGCATCGCGAGGTCCGGCTTGCATTGCGTGACGAGCTCAAGACCCGACGTGGCGTCGGATGCGACGAAGACGGTGAAGCCCAGCGAACGCAGCAGCCGTCCCGCGATGTCGAGGTGTGACGGGTCATCGTCGACCAGCAGGATGCTGATGCGCCGGCCTGCGTAGCCGCTGATGCGCTTACGCGGCGCGAGCTGCTGTGCGTCCGGCTTCGCCTCGGAAAGCAACAGTCGCACCGAAAACGTCGTGCCGACTCCGGGCTTGCTCTGCACGAGGATCTCGCCGCCCATGATCTCGGTGAGCAGCTTCGTGATCGTGAGCCCGAGGCCGGTGCCGGGAACCGCGCGCACGCCCGGCGAGCGGCCGCGCTCGAAAGGCTGGAAGACGCGCTCCATATCCTCGGGCTCGATGCCACAGCCGGAGTCGGCGATCTCGAAGTCCGCGACCTGGCTGCGGAAGCGCACCGTCAGGCTGACGAAGCCGGACTCCGTGTATTTCACGGCGTTCGAGAGCAGGTTGATCAGGATCTGCCGCAGCCGTTTCTGATCCGTGTGGACATACGCGGGGAGATGCTCCGGGCGTGTGTATCGGAACTCGATTCCCTTCGCGCCCGCGTGGGGCCGGAACATATCGACGATCTGGTCGAGAAACTCCGGCAATTGCACCATGTCGCGGTTCAGGCGCAGCAGCCCGTTCTCGATCTTCGAGATGTCGAGCAGCCCGTCGATGAGGCTCGTCATGTGCTCGGCGCTGCGCCGGATCACGCGGATGGCGTTGTCCGAAGGGCCCGCGATCCCGCGTTCGAGAAGTTGCGCGTAACCGAAGATCGAGTTGAGCGGAGTGCGCACTTCGTGGCTCATGCCCACGATGTAGCGGGTTTTCGCGATGTTCGCGGCTTCAGCCGTTTCCTTTGCCTTCTGCAGGGCCGCGTCCGTGCGCTGGTGAGCCTCGATCTCCTCCATGAGCATCGAGGTCTGCCGCGCGGACTCCGCTTCGGCCGCGCGCCGGCTCTCGTGCGCGAGCACGATGCCCCAGGCCGCGATGCCTGAAAGCACGAGCAGGCTGAAGAACACGAGCCACAGCGTGTTCCCGATCAGGTCCCGCTGCTCCGGGGAGACAGCGCCGTACTGGTGATAGATGAACGAAAGCAGCAGCGCGATCGCGAGATTGAAAAGCACCATCAGACCGATGAACTGCCCGGCCCGCGTGTTGATGGCTGCGGCGAGGCGGGGTGGCAGTGCCCGGTTGAGGAACAGCCGCAACTGATCGGCGAAGCGGCTGTCCTCCTTGCAGACGTCACGGCACCGCGCTTCGAGCGTGCAGCAGAGCGAGCAGATGGGCCCGGAGTAGGCGGGGCACATCGCGACGTCCTTCCGGTCGAAGGTGTTCTCGCAGATCGTGCAGCGGATTTCCGCGCCGTGCCCCTTCAGATCGTCGGGCTTGCGCGCGAGGTAGTAGCGGCCCCGCGTGGCCCACGCGATGAGCGGGGCGCTGACAAACGCCGAAACCAGCGCAACGAACGGAGCGAGGATCTGCGCCACCGTGCCGAAGAGGCCGAGGAAAGCGCCACTCGACAGCACGACAGATAGCGCGAGCGCCCCCACACCGACGGGGTTGATGTCGTAGAGGTGCGCCCGCTTGAACTCGATGTGCCGGGGGCTGAAGCCCAGCGGCTTGCTGATGACGAGATCGCCCGCAAGTGCCCCCAGCCATCCGGCCGCGAAATTCGCGTAGATGACGAGGATGCTCTCGATGGCCCGGAAGATTCCGATCTCCATGAGCAGCAGCGCAAGGAGCACGTTGAACACGAGCCACACCACGCGGCCCGGGTGTGTGTGCGTGAGGCGCGCGAAGAAGTTCGACCACGCGATGGAGCCGGCATACGCGTTCGTGACGTTGATCTTCACCTGGCAGACGATCACGAACACGCCGACGAGGATCAGCGCCATCGTCGGCGACTGCACTGTTTCGCGGAACGCGACGAAATACATGTCCGTCGGCTGATGCGCCTGGCTTTCGGAGACGCCTCGCCCGAGCGCGAAGTAGGCGAGGAAGCCGCCGGCGAGAATCTTCAGTCCGCCAAGCACGATCCACCCGGGCCCGGTGGATAGCAGCGCAGTCCACCACGACCAGCGGTTCTGTCGATTGCGGTTCGGAAGGAATCGCAGGTAGTCGACCTGCTCGCCGATCTGCGGCAAGAGCGAGAGAAGCACCGACGCCGCCGCGCCGAAGAGCAGGAAGTCTAAGCCGCCGTCCGGACTGCCCTGTTTCCCCGTGTATTGCGTCCAGCCTTGAACGTCTTCGGGCCACTGCCACGCGATGTAGAGAATCGGCAGGAACTGGAGGATGAGCCAGACGGGCTGCGTCCAGAGCTGCACCCGGCTGATCAGGCTGATTCCGTAGAGTGCTATCGGTATGACGATGAGCGAGCTGATGAGGTGCGCTATGGCGAGCGGTATGTCAAACAGCATCTGCAGGGCCATCGACAGGATGCTGGCTTCGATCGCGAACAGCAGGAACGTGAAGGACGCGTAGATCAGCGACGTGAGCGTCGAGCCCATGTATCCGAAGCCGGCGCCGCGCGTGAGGAGGTCCAGGTCGACGCCGTACTTGGCGCCGTAGTACGCAATGGGCAGCCCGATGAGGAACATCACCAGCGCGAAGGCCCCTATTGCCCACGCGGTGTTGCTGAATCCGTAGGAAATCGTGAGCGCGCCGCCGATGGCCTCGCAGGCGAGAAACGCGATCGGACCGAGCGCTGTATTGCCGACACGAAAAGAGGATTTGCGCGCACGGTCCGCCGTGTAGCGCAGCGCATAGTCCTCAAGGGTCTGGCTTGCGACCCATTGGTTGTATTGCCGGCGCTCGCGAACGATGCGCTGGCGCGGATTCTTTGTCATCGCGACCCCCGTCGTGGCAGGGTTCGAAGCAACGTCCATGCCAGTGGTTGCCGTGCTCTTGCGCGCGCTCCGCGCGCCGCTGGCGCCGTTCCGGAGCACGCCGCGCCCGATTGAGGTGCGAACCCAAGTTGTCTGCACTAAGGGTGAACATCGGCGCGCGTGTCGTTTTCCGGTCTGCGCCGAATAACCCATGCAGCTACGCAAAATGACCCATACCGTCGCCTGAACGCGTCCTCTAGCTTCCCCGCCGCGAGAGACAAAAACACTACGGGGAGTAGTTCATGCGATCGAAGAACACGAAACGCGCCGCGCTCGGTCTCAAGGCCGCGGCGTCCTTCACTTTGCTTGCGGCGCCTTTTTCCGCCGCATTCGCGCAGTCCACGCCGTCCGTGAGTGTCGGCGCGGGCGTTCGCACCAGCTTCACGAACATAAGCTTCGACAACGACGCCGCGGACGACGTCAGCGACTTCGAACTGAACAGCGCCCGTATCTACATCAGCGGCACGGTCACCGAGAACATCAAGGTGATGTTCAACACGGAGTACACCTCCGGCGACGAGGACATCGAGGTCATCGACGCGGCCGCGATGTTCTCCTGGGGCGACAAGCTCAACATCTGGGCCGGCCGCTTCCTGCCTCCGAGCGATCGCGCGAACCTCTACGGCCCGTATTACGCGAGCCATTGGGGCACGTTCGTCGACGGCGTGCAGGACGGCTATCCGTTCGAGACCAACGGTCGCGACGACGGCGTCATGTACTGGGGCCAGTTCGGAATCATGAAGGCCTCGTTCGGCGCGTTCGACGTGAAGAACCTCACGAAGGGCAGCTCCGACGTGCTGTGGGCCGGCCGCCTGCAATGGGACTTCTGGGATCAGGAAGCCGGCTACTACCTGAACGGCACGTATTACGGCGAGAAGGACCTGCTGGCGCTCGGCGTGGCCGCGCAAAACGCGGCGGGCGACAACGCGTACAGCGTGGACTTCCTGCTTGAGAAGAAGCTCGGCAACTCCGGCGTCGTGACCATCGAGTCCGAGTACGCGAAGTACGACGGCCTCGGCGGCTATGCCGGCCCGAAGAGCGACGGCTGGTACCTGCTCGGCGCCTACCTGCTGCCGCAACCGGTCGGCAGCGGCCGCCTGCAGTTCCTCGCGAAGTACGGCGAGACGACGTACGAATTCCTGAGCGGCGACACCGACCAGGAAACTCTCGAGCTCAACGTGAACTACCTCATCAAGCAGTTCAACGCCCGCGCGACGCTGTTCTACATCGACCAGAGCTTCAGCAACGACACGGGCAGCCAGCAGATCGGCATCGGCCTGCAGGTACAGATCTGAAGAACGCCTAAAGACAGGGGACTACCACATGATCAAAGACACATTGAAGCGCCTTCTCCCGGCGCTGGCCGTCGGGACGGCCATGATGGGACTGGCAGCCGCCGCGCAAGCGCAAGACACCATCAAGGTGGGCGTGCTCCACTCGCTCTCCGGAACGATGGCCATCAGCGAGACCACGCTGAAGGACACCGTGCTGATGCTGGTGGACGAGCAGAACAAGAAGGGCGGCCTTCTCGGCAAGAAGCTCGAAGCCGTCGTAGTCGACCCGGCGTCCGACTGGCCGCTGTTCGCGGAGAAGGCCCGCGAGCTCCTGCAAAAGAACAAGGTGGACGTGGTGTTCGGTTGCTGGACGAGCGTGTCCCGCAAGTCCGTGCTGCCGGTGTTCGAGGAGCTGAACGGCCTGCTCTTCTACCCGGTGCAGTACGAGGGTGAAGAGTCTTCGAAGAACGTGTTCTACACCGGCGCCGCGCCCAACCAGCAGGCGATTCCGGCGGTGGACTACTTGATGAACGATCTCGGCGTGAAGCGCTGGGTGCTCGCGGGCACGGACTACGTGTATCCGCGCACGACGAACAAGATCCTTGAGGCGTACCTCAAGTCGAAGGGCGTCGCGCAGGCCGACATCATGATCAACTACACGCCGTTCGGTCACTCCGACTGGCAGAGCATCGTGTCGGACATCAAGAAGTTCGGCTCGGCGGGCAAGAAGACCGCGGTGGTTTCGACCATCAACGGCGACGCCAACGTGCCGTTCTACAAGGAGCTCGGCAACCAGAAGATCTCGGCGGAGGACATTCCGGTCGTGGCCTTCTCGGTCGGCGAGGAGGAGCTTTCGGGCATCGACACGAAGCCGCTCGTCGGCCACCTCGCCGCGTGGAACTACTTCCAGAGCGTGAAGAACCCGGCGAACGACGCGTTCATCAAGCAGTGGAAGGCGTTCACGAAGAACCCGAAGCGCGTGACGAACGACCCGATGGAGGCGCACGTCATCGGCTTCAACATGTGGGTGAAGGCGGTCGAGAAGGCGAAGACCACGAACGTGGACAAGGTGGTCGACGCGATGATCGGCATCGAAGTGCCGAACCTCACGGGCGGCGTCGCGAAGATGCTGCCGAACCATCACCTCACGAAGCCGGTGTTCATCGGCGAAGTGCGCGCGGACGGCCAGTTCGACGTGGTGTGGAAGACCTCCGGCCTCGTCCCCGGCGATGCCTGGTCCGACTACCTGCCCGGCAGCAAGGACATCGAGGCCGACTGGGTGACGCTGAAGTGCGGCAACTACAACAAGGTCACGAAGAAGTGCTCCGGCACGGTCTACGAGTAAGGCCGCACGAGTGCGACACATGAATGAGCCGCGTGAGCGCGGCATTCGAGTAGTGAACGGCGCAGCGATGCGCGCGTGAACTGGCGGCCGGCCCTGCGTATGGGAGCGTGGGGTCGGCCGTTTCTGAAGTCTGGCGGGACAGGAGGCCCTCAATCGCCGGGCGGCTCAAGACTCCGACTCCGAGCCGCCCGGCGATTGAGGGCATATCCCGCCAATAGCAAAACATTCCCAACAGCCTGCCGACGCGGCCTCTCCCAGGGTTGCGCAGGGCGGCTGAGAAGAACAGCAGCATGCGATCGATTGTGTTGACGATCGTGCTGGCGCTGGCGGCGCTTTCGTTGCCGCGCCTCGCATCGGCGGACGACGCGGCCTTCTCCGCGGCGGCCGCGCAGCTCGCGACTGACGATTTCGCGACGAAGGAAGAAGCGGTCCGGAAGGTGCTCGAAGTGCGCCATGCAGGCAGCAAGCCGCTGCTCGCCGCGCTTCTCGACGGACGCGTGTTCACGCGAACCGCGGACCAGCAGGTGTTCATCGTCGCCTCCGCGGACGCGGATCCCTTCGAGCTCACGGACCCGCTGACGCAGAAGTCCGCAGGCACTGCCGCGGCGGAAGAATTCACCAGGGTCACGACCAACAACCGCCTGCGCAAGACCTTGCGCGGAGCGCTTGCCAGCTTCGATCTCGGCGACGAGAGCGCCGATGTGCGGCTCGCCGCCGTGAAGGAGCTCCTGCGCAGCGTGGACGACGACACCGTCGCTCTCCTTCGCGAACAGTTCGCGAAGGAAAAGGACGCCGATGTCCGCTCCCAGATCGAGGCCGGACTCGCACTGGCGGACCTGCAGAGCGAGGACGCAAAGGTGCGTCTGGCAGCGGTCCGCGTGCTACGCAACAGCCTGAACCCCGACGCATACAACGCCCTGGCTTCGATCTCCACACCGATGGAAGACGGGACCTATAGTGAGTCGAGCGAAGAAGTCCGGAACGCCGCGTCGGAGGCGGTGAGAAAGATCGATCGCTGGCGATCGTTCTACTCGGGCATCGAGACGCTTTTCTTCGGGCTGAGCCTCGGATCCGTGCTGGTGCTCGCGGCGATCGGGCTTGCGATCACCTTCGGCGTGATGGGCGTCATCAACATGGCGCACGGCGAGCTCATGATGCTCGGCGCGTACACCGCGTACGTGATGCAGCTCCTGATGCCGAATCACATTGGAGCTTCGATCATCGTCGCGATCCCGGCGGCGTTCATGGTTTCTGCCCTGGTGGGTATCCTCATCGAGCGCGGCATCGTGCGCTTTCTGTACGGGCGCCCGCTGGAAACGCTGCTTGCGACGTTCGGCGTGAGCCTCGTTCTGCAACAGGTGGTTCGCGACATCTTCTCCGCGAACAACCGGCCGGTGGAAACGCCGCAGTGGATGGCCGGTTCGCTGGAAATCAACGAAGCGTTTTCGATCACGTACAACCGGCTTTACGTAGTGCTGTTCACGCTCGCTGTGTTCTTCCTGATCCAGCTGATCCTGAAGCGCACGACGCTGGGACTGAAGGTCCGGGCGGTCGCTCAGAACCGGCCGATGGCGCGCGCGATGGGCGTGCGCGCGGAATGGGTGGATGCGCTGACGTTCGGGTTGGGCTCGGGCATTGCCGGAGTCGCGGGCGTCGCGCTGAGCCAGCTCACGAACGTCGGCCCGAACCTGGGGCAGCAGTACATCGTGGACTCGTTCATGGTCGTGGTCTTCGGTGGCGTCGGAAATCTATGGGGAACGCTGATCGGCGGCATGTCGCTCGGCCTCGTGAACAAGCTCCTCGAACCGTACTCGGGCGCCGTACTCGCGAAGATCCTCGTGCTCGTGTTCCTCATCCTCTTCATTCAGCGCAGGCCACGCGGATTGTTCCCGCAGAAGGGCCGGGCGGCGGAGGGCTGACATGAGCGCCATCGAAAAACTCTTCCCGCGCCCGATGAGGGGCGACCTCGGCGGTCAGGTGCTGTTCGTGGTGCTTGCGATCACTGTCGCGGTGGTCGCATTCCTGAACCTCGTCGTCCCGGAGGGATCGCCGTTCCATCTCTCGACGTACGCCGTAACGCTGATCGGCAAGTACCTCACGTATGCGTTGTTGGCCGTCGCGGTGGACCTCGTCTGGGGTTACTGCGGCATCCTGAGCCTCGGGCACGCCGCGTTCTTTGCCCTCGGCGGCTACGCGATGGGCATGTATCTCATGCGGCAGATCGGCGCGCGCGGCGTGTACGGCAACCCGGAGCTGCCCGACTTCATGGTGTTCCTGAACTACAAGGAGCTGCCCTGGTTCTGGCACGGCTTCGACATGTTCTGGTTTGCCATGCTGATGGTCATTCTCGTCCCGGGCGTTCTGGCGTTCGTGTTCGGGTGGTTTGCGTTCCGGTCGCGCGTGACAGGCGTGTACCTGTCCATCATCACGCAGGCCCTCACATACGCGCTGCTGCTCGCGTTCTTCCGGAACGACATGGGCTTCGGCGGCAACAACGGTCTCACGGATTTCAAGGACCTGCTGGGCTTCCCGCTGCAGAAAGACGGAATGCGCGTGACGTTGATGGCTATCTCGGCGTTGGCGCTTGCGCTGGGCTATCTCGCATGTCGATACATCGTGACATCTCGTGCAGGACGAGTAGTCGAAGCGGTTCGGGATGCGGAGAGCCGCACGAGATTCATCGGCTACTCGGTCGAGTCCTACAAGCTGTGGCTGTTCGTGTTCTCCGCAGTGCTCGCGGGCGTTGCAGGGGCGCTGTACGTGCCGCAGGTCGGGATCATCAACCCGAGCGAGTTCTCGCCGATCAACTCCATCGAGGTCGTCATATGGGTGGCGGTTGGAGGGCGCGGGGTGCTCTACGGCGCCGTGGCCGGCGCGGTCCTGGTGAACTACGCGAAGACCGTTTTCACGGGGGCGCTGCCGGAGTTCTGGCTCTACGCCCTGGGCGCGCTGTTCGTGCTGGTGACGCTGTTCCTGCCGAAGGGCGTCGTCGGACTCATCCGCATGCGGAGGGCCGAAGCATGAATGCGGTCCAGGCCTGGCGGAAACTTTCCGGACGTTCCCAAAGCGCGAAGCCACCGCCGCCGCCACGCTCCGGTGACGTGCTCACTGAGCACGGTCCGGGTGGCGGGCCCGACGCATCCCGCGGCGTGATCCTGTATCTCGAAGACATCACCGTCAGCTTCGATGGATTCAAGGCGCTCAATGCGCTCACGCTGTACATCGACGCGGGCGAGCTCCGCTGCATCATCGGCCCGAACGGCGCTGGCAAGACGACGATGATGGACGTGATCACCGGCAAGACGCGCCCCGACCACGGCTCCGCGTGGTTCGGCCAGACGCTGGACCTGCTCAGCCTCAACGAGCCGGAAATCGCGCGCGCCGGAATCGGCCGCAAATTCCAGAAGCCGACGGTGTTCGGCGAGCACACGGTGTACGAGAACCTCCAGCTCGCCGCGGCCGGCGACAAATCTCCCTGGGCGACGCTCTTCAAGCCACTGAGTGGCGAGCAGAAGGATCGTATCGACTCCGTCCTCGACACCATCCGGCTGAAGGAGCGTGTCTCCGCACGCGCAGGAGCGCTGTCCCACGGTCAGAAGCAGTGGCTGGAGATCGGTATGCTGCTGATGCAGGGGCCGCAGCTCCTGCTCGTCGACGAGCCCGTTGCAGGCATGACGCCGCAGGAAACCGAGCGCACGGCGGAGCTGCTGGTGTCCCTCGCGGGGGAGCATTCGGTCGTGGTGGTCGAGCACGACATGAACTTCGTTCGCTCGATCGCGCGCAAGGTGACGGTGCTGCACGAAGGCAGCGTGCTCGCGGAAGGCACCATGGATCAGGTTCAGAACGACCGCCGCGTCATCGAGGTTTACCTGGGTGAATGAGCCAATGACCACGGCCGGCATGCTATCGATCCGCAACCTCGAGCAGTTCTACGGCGGCAGCCACACGCTGTGGGACATCACGATGGATATCCCGAAAGGGTCCGTCACGTGCCTCATGGGCCGGAACGGCATGGGGAAGACGACGCTGCTCCGATGCGTGATGGGGCTCGTCGCCGCAAGATCGGGGCAGATCCTGTACGAAGGCAAGGATCTTCGGACTTTGCCGGCCGAGCAGCGCTCGCGGCTCGGCATCGGCTACGTGCCGCAGGGGCGCGAGATCTTCGCGCAGCTTTCCGTCGAGGAGAACCTGCGCATCGGACTTTCCGTGCGGCCGACTCCGAGCAAGGGCGTGCCGGAGCACCTCTACGAGATGTTCCCGGTGCTCAAGAAGATGCTTCGCAGGCGCGGAGGCGATCTCTCCGGCGGCCAGCAGCAACAGCTGGCGATCGCGCGGGCGCTGCTGATCGAGCCGCGCCTGCTGATCCTCGACGAGCCCTGTGAAGGCATCCAGCCGAACATCGTGCACGAGATCGGCGACGTGATCCTGCGGCTCAACAAGGAGCACGGGCTCACGGTGCTGCTGGTCGAGCAGAAGCTGCCGTTCGCCCGACGCGTGGCGAGCGAGTTCCGGGTGCTGGACAAGGGGCGGTTCGTGGTCGGTGGAGCCATCGCGGAGCTCACCGACGATCTGGTGCGCCATCACCTTACCGTTTAGTGTGCTCGTCCTTCATTGGCTTCACGACACGCGATGGCCGTAGAAACGCTTTCCGACGTCCATGCCGGCTGGCGGGCATCGCTGGACCTGGAGCTCGCCGCGCGAGGTGGGCGCACCGTGCTTGCGCGGCGGTCGCATGTCGGACCGCTTGTGGTGCAAAGGCCCTTCTATCCGGAGGGGGACGTTTGCCATCTGTATCTCGTTCATCCGCCGGGCGGCGTTGTCGGTGGGGACAGGCTGGAGCTGCGCGTGCTTGCGCAAGACGGCAGTCACTCGCTTATCACTACCCCGGCCGCCACGAAGTTCTACCGAAGCGAGGGCCGGGTGGCGTATCAGTCTCAGGACATCTCGCTGGATGCCGCGTGCATCGAATGGTTGCCTCAGGAGACCATTCTGTTTCCGGATGCTTATGCGCACATCGCAACGCGCGTGCGCCTCACGGAGCGCTCGCGGTTCATCGGGTGGGAGATCGTCTGCTACGGCCGGCCGGCGAGCGGACTTCCGTACTCCAGCGGGCGGGCCAATCAGGATTTCGAGTTGTGGCTGAACGATACGCCGCTGCTGCTCGACCACCTTCGCCTGGACGGAGCCTCCGAGGCGATGCAGGCACGCTTCGGCCTGAGCGGCCATGTATCGCTCGGCACGATGTTCGCCTTTCCCGCCGACGACGCGCTGCTCGATCTCGCGCGATCCGTGACGGTGGAGGGCGTGCTTGCAGCTTCGAGCAAGGTGGATGGCATCCTCGTCACGCGCGCAGCTGGGGCTCAGGCGGACGCGGTTCGCAAGCACCTCGCTCTCATCTGGTCGTCGATTCGTCCCCACGTCGCAGGCCGCCCGGCAACGGCGCCACGCATCTGGTCCACGTGAGCCTCCCATGGAACTGACCCCTCGCGAGAAAGACAAGCTCCTCATCTTCACCGCCGCGCTGCTGGCCGAACGCCGCAAGGCACGCGGGTTGAAACTCAACTACCCCGAGGCCGTTGCGCTCATCACCGCCGCCGTTCTGGAGGGCGCGCGCGATGGTCGCACCGTAGCGGACCTCATGAGCTACGGCGCCACCATCCTCACGCGCGAGGATGTGATGGAGGGCGTCCCGGAAATGATCCCGGAGGTCCAGGTGGAAGCGACTTTTCCGGACGGCACGAAGCTCGTGACCGTCCACCATCCCATTCCGTGAGCGCCGCGCCCGACACGCGCCGGAGAACCCGATGATTCCAGGTGAAATGCAGACCGAGCCCGGGGAGATCGAGCTCAACGTCGGCTTCGAGAAAGTGACCGTGCGAGTTGCGAATACCGGCGACCGGCCGATCCAGGTGGGCTCGCACTATCACTTCTTCGAAACGAATGCGGCGCTTCGGTTCGACCGGGCGGTGACGCGCGGTTTTCGCCTCGATATCCCTGCCGGTACGGCGGTGAGGTTCGAGCCCGGTCAGGAGCGCGACGTCACGCTCGTCAGATACCAGGGCGCCGGGAAGGTCTACGGCTTTCGCGGCCTCGTGATGGGCAAGCTATGAGCCGCATCGATCGTCGCGCCTATGCGGAGATGTTCGGCCCCACGGTGGGCGATCGCCTGCGTCTAGCCGACACCGAGCTCTGGATCGAGATCGAGCGCGATCACACGATCTACGGCGAGGAAGTGAAGTTCGGCGGCGGCAAGGTCATCCGCGACGGAATGGGCCAGAGCCAGGCGACTTCCGCGCAAGCCGTGGACACCGTCATCACGAATGCCGTGATCCTCGATCACTGGGGCATCGTGAAGGCGGACATCGGGCTCAAGGACGGACGCATTGCCGGCATCGGCAAGGCGGGCAATCCGGATGTGCAGCCCGGCGTGAACATCGTGATCGGGCCGGGAACCGAGGTGATTGCGGGCGAGGGGCTCATCGCCACGGCGGGCGGCATCGACTCGCATATCCACTTCATCTGTCCGCAGCAGGTTGAAGACGCGCTGATGTCGGGTGTGACCACGATGATCGGCGGCGGCACGGGGCCTGCCACCGGCACGAACGCGACGACGTGTACGCCCGGGCCGTGGCACATCGGGCGCATGTATCAGGCTTTGGAAGAGCTGCCTATCAACTTTGGCTTGCTCGGCAAGGGCAATGCGAGCTTGCCCGAAGCGCTGCATGAGCAGGTTGTCGCGGGCGTCATGGGGCTCAAGCTGCACGAAGACTGGGGCACGACTCCGGCGGCCATCGACAACTGTCTCTCGGTTGCTGACCAGCACGACATTCAGGTCGCGATCCATACGGACACGCTGAACGAGTGTGGTTTCGTCGAGGACACCATCGCAGCGTTCAAGGGGCGCGCGATCCACACTTACCACACGGAAGGTGCCGGTGGCGGGCACGCGCCGGACATCATCAAGGCGTGCGGGGAGGCGAACGTTCTTCCGTCGTCGACGAATCCGACGCGGCCGTACACCGTGAACACGGTGGACGAGCATCTGGACATGCTCATGGTCTGCCACCATCTCGACCCGGGCATTGCCGAGGACGTGGCGTTCGCGGAGTCGCGCATCCGGCGCGAGACGATCGCGGCGGAAGACGTCCTGCATGACCTTGGGGCGTTTTCGATGATTTCCTCGGATTCGCAGGCGATGGGGCGAGTGGGCGAGGTGTTCACGCGCACGTGGCAAACCGCGCACAAGATGAAGGTGCAGCGGGGGCCGCTTCCGCAGGATTCCTCGCGCAACGACAACTATCGCGTCCGGCGGTACGTGGCGAAGTGCACGATCAATCCGGCCATCGCGCATGGTATTGCGCATGAAGTCGGGTCCATCGAAGTGAACAAGCTGGCGGACATCGTGCTGTGGCGGCCCGCGTTCTTTGGCGTGAAGCCTGCGATGATCGTGAAGGGCGGGATGATCGTCGCTGCGCCGATGGGGGATCCCAACGCGTCGATTCCGACGCCGCAGCCGGTTCATTACCGGCACATGTTCGGGGCGCTCGGCGGGGCGCGGGCGGCGACGTCGGTGAGCTTCGTTTCCGAGGCGGGGCTTGCGAATGACATGAAGGGGCGGCTCGGGTTGCAGAAGCGGCTCGTTGCGGTGAAGAACACGCGGCGGATCGGCAAGAAGGATCTCGTACTGAACGACTATCAGCCGAAGATCGAAGTGGATTCGCAGACGTATGAAGTGCGGGCTGATGGGCAGCTGCTGACGTGCGAGCCGGCCGCGACGTTGCCGATGAGTCAGCGGTATTTCCTGTTTTGAGCGAGCTGAAGGGGCGGGCGAGCTGGATGCTTATCGTGAGACAGCGTGTGGCCGGGGCGGCTTCTAAGGCGTCGGCCGGCGCTTCTACCGGTGGCGCGGCCCCGGGGGCTTCGTGGGGCGCGCCGTCGGGGTCGAGGGGACCGCTGGGCGCGTCGTTGGGCGGTTCGTCTGGCGCCTCGGCGTCGGCGCCGGCATCCGCGGCGGTGGAGCAACTGGTGTTGCCGTTCGAGCTTCGACAGAAGAGTCGGCTGCGGGCGCGGCTGAAATCGGGCCTGGAAGTCGGGCTGTTTCTTGAGCGAGGGATCGTGCTGCGGGGTGGGGATCTGCTGCTCGCTGAAGACGGCACGGTGATCGAGGTGGTCGCGGCGCCTGAGACCGTGTCGACGGTGCGCGAGACGGATGCCGCGCGCCTGGCGAGGGCGGCGTATCACCTTGGGAATCGGCACGTGCCGATTGAGATCGGGGCGGGGTGGTTGCGATACGGGCACGATCACGTGCTCGACGACA
>Ga0182742_1000768_pt1 | contig 46852 bp, 37 predicted proteins | sample eDN5th37CBELigMG_FD_128880 | JGI IMG/M metagenome (GOLD analysis project Ga0182742, IMG submission 128880) | Enriched Miracle-Growth compost microbial communities from Emeryville, California, USA - eDNA 5th pass 37_C BE-Lig MG (version 2)... ...
ATCACCGATCATGAAATGGAATCGATTCTCGAACACTCCGCTGCCGCTGGAGCCCGCTGGGCAGGATACGTGCTGCTGCGGCTGCCCTACGAGGTCAAGGATCTGTTCCGCGACTGGCTGACTGAACATTTCCCAGATCGAGCCGCGCGTGTGATGACACTGATCAACGACATGCGCCGTGGTCGCGACAACGATCCCAATTTCGGTTCAAGGATGCGAGGCACGGGGCCCATCGCAGAACTGATCCGGCATCGGTTCACGATTGCGTGCAAGCGATTGCAACTGAACAACCGGCAGCGGGACGTGCAACAGCCAACGCACCTGTTTCGCGCACCGTTGCTGGAAAACTCGCAGATGGGATTGTTCTAGCTGCGCGATGAAGGGCAACGTGTCGAGTTATTGACGCAATCGCCTGCCGGCCCGGCGCGCGCGGGATACGGCGCCAAACATCGCGAGAGATTTGTGCACAACAGGTTGCTGTCTGTTGCGGGCTCCACTGCAACTGGTCGCGACTCTCGACAAATGTCGTTGCTTTGAAGCGCCGTCCAAAGCTTACGCGGCTGTCACATTCGTCTCGCGCGAGCTGCTCGAGGCGCAGCTCGAGGAGAATTCAATCGTGGACCTGCGGCCCATTTGACAGTGCATCTGGGATTCGCGATTGAACCTCTGCGGTGCTTGCGCGTTTTCCCGGCATTGACGTATGAATGGCTGGCGTATACTCGATCATAAAGGTCTGTGAGACCCAGTCGAGCGCGACGCCACCGGTGAGCCGACGCAGGAAGCGAATCGGATTGCCGTGAGTCGGCGAACGCTTCAGAACGGATCGATCCTCGAGACCTGTACTTCCTGGAGATGATCAATGAGCTCTGGTGCCACTGTCTCGCCTCGTTTCGCGATGGCCATCGCGACGCTGGGCACGACGCTCCTCATGAGCGGTTGCATGACTGCGAAGATCGAGGAGTTGCGTGAGGCGCCGACGCAAATCGCGTCACACGAAGCGATCGTGCTGCTCGCCAAGCCGCATCTGGAAGGCACGGGAACGGAAGACAAATTTCTCGATTGCCTGGAGCGGGAGCTGGTCGGTGCATCGGTCTCCGCCGACGTTGCCCAGAGGCAACGCTCGGGCAAGTCGTTCGAGCCGCGCAGTAATCTCGCGAAGGGGCCGTTCCAGATCTACGCGGATCATCATTTCGTCGACGCGTTGTATCCCTGGCTCGAACCGAGCACCGCACCGGCCAATGCGCAGGGCTTCAGCGCGTTTCTCGCGCGTCCCGGCGTTTCCGAGCGCGTCGCCGAGATGGGCGTGCGTTACATCGTGTGGGTCGACGGTGTGACTCAAAAGACCGACGGCGGCGGCAGCATCGCCTGCGCGGCAGGCCCCGGTGGCGCTGGCTGTCTGGGCCTGGGCTGGTGGGAGAAGTCATCGGATTACGAAGCGACGATCTGGGATCTGCGCCATGGCATCAGCGCCGGCAGTCTCACCACCGACGTGAAAGGCACGTCGGTAATGATCGGCGCCATTGCTCCAATTCCACTGATCGCACCGGTGCAGAGCACGGCCTGCGATCGGCTCGCAGGACAACTGAAGTCGTTCCTGCTGGGTACGGATGATGAGGAGACGGCCGCGGTCTCACACAATTGAAGACTGCGATGAGCCGAACTCGGATTTCGTGCATTGAACTTGTAGGCGGCACATCGATGGAACGTGGGCTGACCTCAACCGACATGGTCAGCGTTCGTTCAGCTGATCGGTCGCACAGTTCTTCTGGCGCCGTGCGTCCTCATGTGCGCTAGGGGAATGGAAGGAGAGGACATGCAGAGTCGACCCACCCGGAACCAGGCTACCGGAGCAGAGCTGCCAGCGACGTCGAAGCGTCGACTGAGAATGGCTGTGCAATGTGTACTCGTCGGCTCTGTCTCGGCCCTGCTCATGGGCGGGTGTCCACAACAGCAATCTTCCTCTTCGTCGATGCCTTCGAGCAGCATGCCCAGCGGCGGCTCTTCGGGCTCCTCGGGTGGCTCATCCGGCTCGTCGGGTTCCAGCGGCGGCGGTTCCTCGGGCGGTTCTTCCAGCAGCATGCCCAGCGGTGGATCGAGCGGCGGTGGCGGCTCCTCAGGCACGCCTTCTTCATCTTCTTCTCAAGGTAGCCAAGGCGGCTCCATGGGCGGCGGCGGCCAGTCCGGCGGGCAGAGCGGCTCCAACAGTGGCGGCGGCTCATCCGGCGGCAGCTCGGGTGGATCTCAAGGCGGCGGGGGTTCCCAAGGGGGCGGCAGTCAGGGCGGCGGCTCGCAAGGCGGAGGTGGCCAGTCCGGCGGTGCTGCGGGCGGAGCTTCAGGCTCCAGCGGTGGCCAGAACGGCGGCGGATCTTCCGGTCCGAATGTGACAGTCGGCACTTCTCTGCCCGGTGTGGGGCTACCCTCCGTGGGTTTGCCTTCTCCTAGCACTGGTGGCGCTGGTGGCGCTGGTGGCGCCGAAAGCGGCGGCTTGCCGAGCACTTCGGGCGGCGGTGGAAGTAGCGGCGGTGCCCAGGGCGGCGCCGGCGGCGCTGGCGGTTCGGCCGGCTCACAAGATTCTTCCGGCGGCACATCCGGTGGTGGTTCTCCGAACGAAAGCATCTTCAGAGGATCCAGCGGCGGCGGTGGCTCCGCGGGCGGCTCGGCCGGCGGTGGCGGAATGCAAGGCGGCGCAGCTGGAGGCATGCAAGGCGGCGGTGGCGCGGCCGGCGGTGCCGGAGCAAGCGGCGGCGGCATGCAGGGTGGCGGCGCAGCCGGCGGTGCGGGAGCAAACGGCGGCGGCATGCAAGGCGGCGGCGCGCAGGGCGGTGGATCCGCCGGTGGCGGTGGAATGCAAGGCGGCGGTGGCGCCGCGGGCGGAAACGGCGCCATGGGTGGCGGCTCCGCGGGTGGCGGCGGCGGTTTCCCGTCGGCCGGGGGCGGAGTCGCCGGTGCTGGCGCTCAAGGCTCTCAAGGCGGCGGCGCCCAAGGCGGTGGCGGTGGCGGCGGCGGTCCGATGACCAGCGGCGAGCGCACCGCGCAGATCGATCGCAAGTTCGACGAATCGTTCAGTATTTTCGACGGCCGCATGCGCAGCGAGCAGGCCACGATCGCCGGACAGCGAGGCAATGGCCGCGGCGGCAGCGGCGGTGGACAAGGCAACAGCGATGGCAGCGGCGGCCAGGGTGCCGGCGGGCAAGGCGCTGGTGGTGAAGAAGGCAATGGTTCTGGCGGCGGAGCCGGTGACGGCGCCAACGGCCAGGGTCGCAATGGTCAGGGCCAAGGTCAGGGTCAGGGTCAGGGTCAGGGCGAAGGGCAGGGTCAAGGTCAGGGCCAGCAAGGCGGTGGTGGCGGCGTCGGCGGCGGTGCTGCCGGTGGCGGTGGCGGTCCGAACACGGTGCCCGCGGGCATTCCGGACGGCAGCGACGACGATATCGTCGCCCGTCAGTTGCGCGAGGCTGCCATGAACGAGACCGATCCGGAGTTGAGGGAGAAACTCTGGCAGGAGTATCGGAATTATAAGAAGGGGACCTGACGGTCCCCCTCTGGCACTACTAAAAAGACTGAACTGGCGGAACGATGCGGCGTCAATGGGGCAGGTAAGGCAGCGACAAGAACGGCTCAGGTTGAAAGTTATGAAGCGCACGCTTGCTCTAATCGTCCTGTCGGTGGCCGCCCTGGGCGCGGCCGGATGTGTCACTCACGAGACCCGCCCGCAACAGCGGGTGAAGGCCATTCAGGCCGCGACCGAGATCCCTCAGTCGCAGCTGCTCGACGTGGGTGTGAAACTGTTCGACGAGAACCTGCCCAAAGACGAGAAGCAGATGGAGGAAGAGCACATCTTCCCCGAGGTGCGCAAAGCCGAAGCGCGCTTCCTACCGATGCAGTTGCGTAACACGCTCGAAGGCACTGGCCAGTGGGGCCAGGTGCGCGTGATGCCGCAAGACGCCGAAGCGCTGGACGTTTATGTCTCCGGCAAGATCATCGAGTCGACCGGACAGGTGCTGCGCGCCGAGATCACCGTGACCGACGCGACTGGCCGGCAGTGGTTCAAGCGCGAGTATCACCAGCTCGCCGACACACGCTCTTACAAGGATCAAACCGGCAAGCCGCGCGATCCTTTCCAGAACATGTACAACACGCTGGCCAACGACATGCTCATGTATCGCCAGCAGATGGCCGCGGCTGATCTTGAAAACGTGCGCCGTGTGTCCGAGCTGCGCTTCGCGTCCGATCTGGCGCCGTATGCCTTCAGCGATTACATGACCCAGGACAAGAAGGGCGTGAAGCAGGTATTGCGTCTGCCGTCCGAAGACGATCCGATGCTGCAGAGAATGGACCGGATCCGCGAGCGCGACTACGCGCTGCTGGATACGATCAATGAGCATTACTCGCTGTTCTCGGAAAACATGTCCGAGCCCTACACCAACTGGCGCCGTTACAGCTACTCGGAGCTGGAGGCGAAAGACGAAGCGAAGCGCGCCTCCATCACCCGCAAGTTGCTCGGCGCCGCGGCGATCGTCGGTGGTCTCGTGGTCGGCGCAGAAGCGAACACATATGCCGGGCAGGCCGCCGCTACCGGCGCGATCTTCGGCGGCGCCTATGCCGTGAAGAGCGGCTTCGACAAGGGTGCGGAAGTAAAGCTGCACTCCGACTCGTTGCGACAGTTGGGTGAATCGTTCCAGGCCGAAGTGCAGCCGATGGTCGTCGAAGTGGAAGGCCGCACGCTGCAGCTCAAAGGCACGGCCGAAGAGCAGTACACCGAATGGCGGCGCCTGCTCAAAGAGCTCTACGAAAACGAAACCGGCACGTCGGTGCCCGTGACCCCAGTACCGGATGAAACTGCTTCGAAGGCGGCCGCTTCCAAGGCTCAGAGCGGCGGCGGATAACGCCGCCGCGCCCGATTCCAAGCAACATTTCGTCATGCTGGAGCGCGGGCAGGAACTGTCTCGCGGTCTCGTCCTGGTGCGTCGATTGGGCGCCGGCGGCAGCGGCGAAGTCTGGCTCGCGCAAGAACGTGAACGACGCGACCCGGTCGCGGTCAAGATTTTGTCGGCGGAGTTGGCGCAGGACGATGCCGTCTGCGCGGCTTTGCACGACGAGTACGCGCGGGTCGCGACGCTCGGCCATCCGAATATCCTGCGAGTCGAAGGGCTGCAGCGGTCGGCGCATCACGCGTGGATCGCGATGGAGTACGCGGCGGGCGGCGATCTGACACAACTGCGCGGACGCAGTTGTGGCGAGATCCTGAGAGCGACGATTCCGATTGCGTCGGCACTGGCGACGGCGCACGCCGCGGGCATCGTCCATCGGGACGTAAAGCCGGCGAACGTGTTGTTGAGCGCAGATGGCGAACCATTGCTCACGGACTTCGGCGCGCTCACACGGGGCTCGCCGTTCAGTGCCAGTCCGCAGCAACTGGCCGGTGCGCCGGCGAGTGTTTCGGACGACATGTATGGTTTTGGGGCGCTGCTCTACGAGTTACTGTCGGGCTACCCGCCGTTCTATCCGGACGCGGCGGCGGCGAGAGACGTAACGCGAGAGCCGGCGCCGCCGCCGGCCCACGTGCCAGCGGCCGTTACGCAGCTGATCGGGAAGCTGCTGGCGCGCCGCGCCGCGGACCGGCCTACGGACATGGGAAGTATCGCAAGTGAATTGCGCATGGCGCTTGCGAGTCTGCCGGCGCCTGCGATGATGAGAGATATGAACGAGCCTGCATCCAACAAGCCTGCCTCGGTGAGGATCGAGCCGCCCGGGTTGCGACTGCCGCCGGGTCAGGGCGAGCCATTGCGTGGAGAGTGGCAACGCTCGACGGGTCCGCGCGTCAGCGAGGAAGACTTGCGTCGCCAGGGCTTCCGGCGCGGTCTGGGTGCGTCGCTGGTGGCGCTCGGTCTGGTTGCGATCGCTGTGGTCTTCTTCGTGCTGCCCAAAGTGGTCGAGCGCCAGCCGCCCGCGACAAAGGCGCCTGCCGTCGCGGCGGTGGCTCCTCCCAAAGTCGAAGAGCAACCGGTCGAGAAAAAGGAACTGGACTTCGCGGCCCTGGCCAAGGCGAAGCAGGCTGCTGAAGAACTGCGCGCCTCCATCGAGGAGCGGCTGCAGAGTCTCAACGAGCGCGCCGCTGCCCAGTGGGGCGGTGAAGAATTCAACCGCGCGAACGAATTGCTGGCAGCGGCCGATCAGGACGCCACCGCGCGCGAGTACACCGCTGCCGAGCAAAAGCTCAACGAGATTACACCGTTGCTCGACACCGTCGAGAAGCGCGCTCCGCAGGTGCTGGCCGATCGGTTGAAGGCTGGCGCCGAGGCCTTGAAGGACGGTCGTTCCGAAGACGCCAAGGCTGCGTTCGAGCTCGCGCTGAAGATCGAGCCGAACAATCAGATCGCCTCGCGTGGCCTGAAGCGCGCCGGCACATTGGATCAAGTTCTCGCTCTGCTGACGACAGCGGAAGGGCAGGAGAAGGAAGGCAACGCGACTGCGGCCCTCGACAATTTTCGCAAGGCGCAAGCGCTCGATGCCGAAGCAACTCGGGCGAGCGAAGGCATTGCGCGTATCACCTCGCGACAAGCTGCCGATGCGTTTGCAAGCGCGATGGCGCAAGGTTATAGCGCGCTCGCGGCTACCCGGTATTCGCAAGCACGCGAAGCTTTCGAAGCCGCTCGTCGGATCCGTCCCGACGCGCCGGAGATTGCGCAGGCATTGCGTCAGATCGAGCAAGAGCAGCGCACCGGCGCGATCGGTGTGAAGTTGCAGGAAGCTCAGCGACTGGAGTCGCAGGAGAAATGGGCCGAGGCGCTCAAGGAATATCGCAGCGTGCTCGAGCTGGATTCGACCGTCGCCGCGGCCAATGACGGCGTCGCTCGCACATCGCCGCGCGCGTCGTTGAACGAGCAACTCGAAATGTATCTGACGCAGCCGGAGCGTCTGTTCAGTCAGTCGGTGCGGGTGGTGGCGAAACAAACGTTGGCCAACGCCTCGAGCATCGCCAATCCCGGTCCGATTCTGAGCAAACAAATCAAAACGCTGGGCGAGTGGCTGGCACGCGCCGACGTGCCGGTGCCGGTCGCCCTGCGTTCCGACAACGTGACTCAAGTGACCATTTATCGTGTTGGTGTCCTCGGAGCGTTCGAACAGCGCTCTCTGGAGCTCGTTCCAGGCAGCTATACCGTGGTCGGTACGCGACCCGGCTATCGCGACGTGCGACGAGAGATCAGCGTGATGCCGGGAGCGGCGCCGGAGCCGGTCGTGATTCGCTGCGAGGACAAGATTTGAGCGAGCTCATCGTTCGAGAGGCCTTGGGCGAGCGCCGATTCACGGCCACGGATTTCCCTATTGCCGTAGGCGGGCAGGGCAGCGCCATCGTCATGGCGGGCCGGCCCGAAGGCGCAGAAGCGTATCTGGGTCTGCACGAAGATCAGCTGTTCGTGCAGCCGGCCGATGGCGCCGAGGTGCTTCACAACGGCGTGCCGGTGCAGAGCTCCACGTGGCTGCGCAGTGGCGATGTAATCAACTTCGGCGCGGCGCGTTTGCGGCTGCTGGCGCAACGTGACGATCAACGCGTCGTCGAAGTAGACGATGGCAGCAGCGGCAATATCACAGCGCCCCCCATCATCGAGCCGTCGGCCCGCTTGCAAGGTGGGGAAGGCGATGCCGATCGTATCGACCCGCTGCAGTTTCGTCCCAGCGGCCCGGTCAAGGCCGCGCCGAAATTTGCCATCGACTTGAAGAAGATCGTCGCCGGCGTTGCCCTGGCGATCGTGGGCGTCGTGCTCTGGTTCATCTTCACTGCGACGTCGGTGAGCGTACGCACTGAACCCGAAGCGGCCAACGTCGAGATCAAGGGTACGTTGCCCGCCGTGCGCTTCGGCAGCCGGGTGCTGGTGCGACCTGGCGATTATTTGATCGAAGCCACCCAGGAAGGGTATTCCCCCGCGCAGTTGCAGGCCACTGTGACCAAGGAAACGAATCAAAGCTTCGCGCTGACTCTGCAAAAGCTGCCGGGCAAAGTTCGTGTCGACGTGCCGACCCAGGCTCGCATCACCGTCGATGGCAAAGAGCTCGGCAATGCACCCGGCGAGTTCACGCTCGCGCCGGGCAAGCACACGATCGCAATCGCCGCGGCACGCTATCAACCTTTCTCCGGCGAGCTGGATGTCGTCGGCGAAGGTAAGAGCCAGACGTTCACTCCGCAGCTGGTGCCGGCATGGGCCGAAGTCACCGTGAGCTCCGAGCCCGCCGGCGCGAAGCTGTTCGTCGATGGCGAAGAGCGCGGCGTCACGCCGCTCACAACGCAGATCCTCGCCGGCAATCATCCGGTCGAGTTGCGCATGGAAGGTTTCAAATCGTGGACCACGGACGTGCAGGTGAAAGCGAACGAGCCGATGAATCTCGGCCCGGTACGCCTGGGTTTGCCCGATGGCATGCTGGCGCTGCGTTCCGAGCCCTCGGGTGCAAGCGTTTCCGTTGGCGGTGTGTATCGCGGGCAGACACCCGTCTCGCTGGAGTTGCGACCCGACATCGCGCACAACGTGGTGCTGACGTTGCCGGGCTACGAAGCTTCGACTCGTGAAATTTCACTCGCGGCCGGTGAGAGCCGCACGCTGTCGGTGCCGCTGACCGGCGTGTTCGGTGAAGTGACGATCGCTGCGCAGCCGGCCGATGCCCAAGTGTTCGTCAACGGCAAGTCAGCAGGCGCCGCTAATCAGAAGTTGCGCCTGGTCGCCACCACGCACGACATCGAGATTCGTAAAACCGGTTTCGTGACCTACAAGACCAGCATCACGCCCCGGCCCGGTGTGTCGCAGAAGATCGAGACCACGCTGCTCACCCCGGAGCAGTCCCGCATGGCCGCCACGCCCACCAACATTCGCAGCAAGGCGGAGCTGTCGTTGAAGCTCATGCCGGTGGGCTCTTTCACCATGGGCAGCCCGCGTCGCGAGCCGGGTCGTCGCGCCAACGAGGCGCAGCGTGACGTGCAGTTCAAACGCCCGTTCTACATGGGCGTGAATGAAGTCACCAACGGCCAGTTCCGCAAGTTCAAAGCCGATCATCGCTCCGGGCTCATCGGTCAGCACACGCTCGATCTGGACAATCAGCCGGTGGTCGGCGTGACCTGGAATGAAGCGGCGTTGTTCTGCAACTGGTTGTCACAGCAAGACGGCCTGCCGCCGGCCTACCAGAACAAGGACGGCCGTATGGTCGCCGTGCAGCCGCTGACGACGGGCTATCGGTTGCCGACCGACGCCGAATGGGAATGGGTTGCACGCTACGAGGGTCGCAACAAGTTCCGGCGCTACCCCTGGGGTGACTCGTTGCCGGTCGCGGCGCAGTCCGGAAATTACGCGGATGTGACCGCACGTTTGATCGTTCAGGATGTCATTCCAGACTACGACGACGGTTACGCCGCGGCAGCGCCCATCGGCAAATTCCCGGCGAATCCTCTGGGACTGTTCGACGTGGGCGGTAACGTCGCCGAATGGGTACATGACTACTACACTGTCAGTGCCGATACCGGCGCGGTCGCGGTCGATCCAACGGGTCCGGCCGAGGGCAAGCAGCACGTGATCCGAGGCGCCAGCTGGAGGCAATCGAGTGTCACGGACCTGCGTCTGTCGGCGCGCGATTTCGGCGATAGTCAGCGTAACGATGTCGGCTTCCGGGTCGCGCGCTACGCTGAGTGAGTACGCAAGTAGGTGAGGGGCCACACATGAAACCGCTACGACTGTTGACTCTTTTGGCCGCATGTTGCGCGACCAGCACGGTCATCGCCGCTTGGTCGACGGCGAACGCCGCCGAGCCCGCACCCGCCCGGTCAACGACACCTGCGGCGGCCGGCGAATCCGCGGTACCGAAAACCGACGAACAAACTCAGGTTCAGCAAGGTACCAATACCGAGGAAGACGAGGCCGCGAAGGCGCCGCCCGCGAAGGCCAAGTCATCCGGCAAAGCCTCTCCCGAGAGATTCGTTCCGTCGGAGCAGGTCCGCGCCGATTTCGACGTGTCGTTCCCCATCGATATCTAGCTTGTCACGACAGGACGCCAACATGGTTACCGCCGCCGCACCGGCTCCCCGTTCCGCCCGCTCGGTCAACTATCCGAGCGAGTTCGTCGTGACGCTCGTCGCCTTGATCGCGACCATCGTGGTCGTGCATGCGCTGTACGTGTCATGGATCACTCCGGTCGGCGATGAGATCGTCGCCCAGGAGCAGCAGCGCCTCAAAGAGGACAAGGATTATGTTCCCCAGCGCTCGTTGTTCCTGGTGATCAACGCTCCGGAGCAGGAAGTGGAGATCATTCACTTCATCTGGGCGCTGCTCATCCTCGGTTACAAGGCCGTGCTGGTTCGCCGCGAGCGCAAGCTGCTCGAGCGCGAACTGATCCACGTGCCCGAGGGCATCAAGGTGCTGCCAGAAGATGCGAAGGATTACGCGCGCCAGCTGGAAGCCCTGCCGCCCGAGGACAAGCCCATGCTCGTGGTGCGCGCGTTACAACGGACCCTCGACCGGTTCGCTGCGACTCGCAGCATCCGCGACTCCGCCGAAACCTCCAAGTCGGTGTGCGACTCCGAAGCGGACCGCCTCGATTCGGGCCTGGCGATGATTCGTTACATCGCCTGGGCCATCCCGGCCATCGGCTTCATCGGCACCGTGCGCCACATCGGCGATGCGCTGTTGCAAGCCCACAAGGCGGTCACTGGCGACATCAGCGGCGTGACCTCGGGCCTGGGTATCGCGTTCAACGCAACGTTCGTCGCGCTGTTGCTGACCCTGATCCTGATGTTCTTCCTGCACCAGTTGCAGCAGTCGCAGGAGCAGTTCGTACACGACACCGATCACTGGATCGATCAGCATCTGATCCGGCACATGCAGGTGAGGTAGTGCTAGCACTGGAGCTCATCGACGCTGCCTTGGTCGTCGCCCGGAAGCATGGTGACGCCGCAGACGTCATTGCCGACGCACCGGGCGTTGCGCTGCTGGAAGATCAAACGACGGTCACAGGCCTGGATGCGCTGCAACGGCTGCGAGTGAAGCCGTTGCTCGCCAATACCAATTTCTGGCGCGGCTTGAGCACGCAGCCGCTGACTCGTCCGTCGCGAGTCGCTGGCACAACTGCGGACATTGCATTCGCGCAGGCCGAAACATTGCTCGGGCGCTTCAAGCAGGAGAAGGAGAGTGTGTTGCTCGCCGTGCCCGCAGGGTACAGCCGCGAGCAGTTGAGCCTGCTGCTCGGCGTGATCAACGAGACGGGCGTGCGTGTCGCAGGTCTCGTTGATGCCGCGGTCGCTGCGTGCAGTCTGGAGCCTGCACCGGCGCGAGTGCTGCATCTCGATCTGGAATTGCACCAGGCGCTGCTCACGGTGCTCGAATATTCCGGCGGCGAATATCCTGGCTTGAAACGCAGCCGCTACGAAATCGCCTTGCGCCACGGCTTGTTGGGCATCCATCAGACGTTGGCGCAGTTCATCGCCGAGAATTTCGTTCTCAAAACCCGCTTCGATCCTTTGCATGAAGCCGCCAGCGAGCAACGCCTGGTCGATCAGCTGCCTGCGTGGCTGAACGAGCTGCAACAAGCGGAAACCACCACGCTCTCGTTCCAGTTCGGCGAGCGTGAGTTGCAGCTGGAAATGGAGCGGGCGCAGGTCATCGCTGCCGCCGAACCTCATTATCTCGAGTTGCTGCGGCTCGTGCAGAGCGCGCGTGTCGCGGGCATGCCCATCGAATTGCGAGTGTCGCAACGAGTTGCAGCGTTGCCCGGCTTGCTCGACCGGCTGCGAACACTGCGGGATTGCACGATTCAAGTGTTGCCGCCGGCGGCCGCTGCCTGGGGTGCGCTCCAGTATGAAACGAGCATTCGACGTGGGCCGGATGCATTGGCGCTGATTTATCAACTGCCCGTGCCGCGCGCCGAAACGGGTGAGGCGCCGACCTCGGAATTCGAGGCGACGCCTCCGCAGCTGCGACCGACGCATATTCTGTTTCAAGGCCGTGCCTGGAGCATCACTTCACAGCCACTGACCATTGGCTGGGCAGTCGAGGGTCGCGCGCGGGCTCTGACATTGCCGAGCGCCCTGCCCGGCATCTCGCGTGCTCACTGCACGGTCGTGCGGCGTGATGGCGCCGTCATGATCGAAGATCACAGCACCTACGGTTCCTTCGTCAACGACGAAAAAGTTTCGGGGCGAACCACGCTCACGGTCGGTGACCGGCTGCGGTTGGGCTCGCCCGGGATCACGCTCGAGCTGATTCAACTGGTAAACGACGATGGCGCGCCGCAAGACTGAAGTCTTCAGCATGTCGTTCCTCGATTGCATCACGTGTGCATTCGGGTCCGTCGTGCTCGTCTATACGCTGATCAATGCACAAGGCGGCCTGCGCGCGCAGACCATGGATCAGAATCAGCGCGCCGAAGTCTCCAAGCTCGAAGAGCAGGTGCTGGAGGGTTATCAGAAGCTGGTAGTGCTGCGGAACTCGATGCTCGAGACCGAGAAGGAATCGGTGCGCACCGAGGGCATGGGCACTCGCGTGCTGGAGGAGACCGAACGTCTGAAGATCGAGCTGGCCGATGCGACCAAGGAGACATTGTCCCGCCGCGAGGCCATCGAACGGCTGAAAGCCGATCTGAAATCTCTCGAAGAGGGCAACCGGCGCCTGGAAGGTGCGAGCAAAGATCCGAGCGCGACCGGCACGCGGGTGCGCGGTTTCGTCGGCCAGGGCGACCGCCAGTATCTGACGGGCCTGAAAGTGGGCGGCGATCGCATCCTGCTGTTCGTCGACGTGTCCGCCAGCATGCTGGACGATACTGTCGTGAACATCCTGCGTATGCGCAACATGTCGGACGCGAAGAAGCTCATGTCGGCGAAATGGCGTCGCACGGTATCGACGATCGAGTGGCTCGCGGCGCAGATGCCCTTGGAGAGTCAGTTCCAGATCTATGCGTTCAACACCAAGACGTATGCGCTGGTGGAAGGCTCGGAAGGCAAGTGGCTCAAGACCAATGATCCCAATGCGCTGACCGAAGCTCTGGAGAAGCTGCGCAAGACCGTGCCCGCCGACGGCACCAGTATCGAGAACGCTTTCATCGCGCTGAACGCGCTCAATCCGAAGCCGGACAACGTCATCATGGTCACCGACGGACTGCCGACGCAGGGCGCCTCGGCGCCGTTGATCCGCAAGACCATCGACGGCGATGCGCGGCTCAAGCTGTTCGAGCGCGCCTTCGCAAAGTATCCGCGCACGGTGCCGTTCAACGTCATCCTGATGCCGATGGAAGGCGATCCCATGGCGCCGAGCGCCTTCTGGGTCGCCGCTCGCGATACCGGCGGCTCCTTCATGAGCCCGTCCAAGGATTGGCCATGACGGAGTTGCGCCATGGGTAAACGCGCGCGTCGCGAAACCGAGATCTTCAGCATCTCCTTCCTGGACTGCATCACCTGCGGTCTGGGTTCGGTGGTGTTGCTGCTGGTGTTGAGCAATATCCGTACGCCGAGCATCGAGCAGTCGGAGGAAGATCTGCAGGAGCAACTGCTCAGCCTGCAGGACGAGTTGATCGAGATCGAAGGCCAGGTCGACATCCTGAATCGCGACCTCGTGGCGAAGCAGGAGCAGCTCTCGGAGGAGAAGCGGCGCATCGCGCGCCTGCAAGGCGATCTGAGCGACATCAAAGGCAAGTTCAACGCCTCCAAGCAGGAAGCCGACGTCGCCAATCAGCTCGAAGGGCGGTTGGCCTCCGCGCAGCAGACGCTGACCGATGAGATGAAACGTCTGCTCGGCGCGGGCTTCCGCCGCAAGAAAGACGACGCTATCGGAGGAATCCCGGTAGACAGCGAATACATCATCTTCATCATCGACACCTCGGGCTCGATGTTCAATTACGTGTGGCCGATGATGCTGCAGAAGGTTGAGGAAACCCTGAACATCTACCCGCAGTTGAAGGGCTTTCAGGTGATGAGCGACGAAGGCACCTACATGTTCAGCGGCTATCGCGGCAAGTGGATCCCCGACACGCCGTCGCAACGGCGTACGGTGATCGAGCGGCTGCGCACCTGGAACGTGTTCTCCAACTCCAGCCCCATCGAAGGCATCGTCGAGGCGATCCGCACCTATCACTCGAAAGACAAGAAGATCAGCCTGTACGTATTTGGTGATGAGTTCACTGGCTCTTCCATCGACTCGGTCGTCAAAGGCGTGGATATCATCAATCGTGAGGATGCGACCGGCGAGCGCCGGGTGCGCATTCACGGCATCGGTTTCCCGGTGCGGCCCGACGCGCCGCAGTACACGAGCATCCGCTTTGCGACGCTGATGCGTATCCTTTGTCAACGCAATGGCGGTTCGTTCGTCGGCCTGGATGACCCGCAGCGCGGTGGTCCGCGAATTCGGATCGGCGATAATGCGACCCCCGAGCCGGTTTCCCGGGGGATCAGCTCGGCCGCACTCCCTGAGTCGTACGGCGATCCCGTCGCTCAAGCCTTAGCTTCGGGCCCATCGCCTTGAGGTCATCGTGAAAGATCATCGCCTGCTGTCTCGCTCGAGCTCGTGGCTGCAAGCACGCCGGCGGCAAGTCACGGCCGCGGCCGCGTGCGGTCTGAGCGCCGCGATGGTGCTGCTGGCGGGTTGCGGCCCGGTGAAGCTGGTCGCGAGCACCAACATTCCACCGCCGCTGGTGGTGAAGATTCCGATCGGCGTCGCGCTGTTCATGCCTACAGAGTTCACCACCTACGTGCACAAGGAGGAGCGCTGGAGCACCAAGTGGCATGTCGAACTGGGCAAGGCGCAGGCCGATGGCATCACGCGATTGATGAGTGCGATGTTCGAACGTGTGATCCCGGTGGAGAGCGTCAACGCCGGCACGCAGGTGCCTGGCGGAGTCGCCGCGATTCTCGAGCCCAGCATCGAGGAATATGCGTTCGTTACGCCGCGTGATGCGGGCTCGCCGTTTTATGCGGTGAGCATCAAGTATCGCGTGAACGTGTATCTGCCCGACGGCAAGCTGGCCGATTCGTGGGGCTTCACCGGCTATGGAACGTCCCCGGCGCAGGGCTTGTCGAGCCAGGCGCCGCTGTCGACCGCGACGGCGCTGGCGATGCGGGACGCGGGAGCCAAGCTCGCCGTCGAATTCCGTGAGCAGGCGGTGATGCGGGGGCTGTTGCCGGAGTCTGCGACTGCCGATACGCCAGTGCCTCCACCAGGAACGCCGCTTGCTCCGGGCGCAGCGCCGGCAGTCAACACGACGCCGATAACGCCGGAAAAGAAGGATGTCGTTCCCGCTGCCGTCCCGCCTGCACCCGCTCAAGCCGAGCCTGGAAAGGATACGGTGGCTGCGCCTCCGGAGGCGCAACAGAAAGACGAATCCAAGAAGCCGGAAGTCGAACAGCAGGATGAAGAGCAGCCGCCCGAGAACGAAGCCGTCGGGATGGCGCCGGTGATGTCTCGAGCCCTGCGGACTTGACCTGCGAATCTAAGACTTGCTGTCGTCGTCGTCCTGCTTGCGGATCTTGAACACTTCGCGATTGACGACGCCCTGAGTCTCGACCGGCTCGCCATTGACGAACTTCGGCCGGTAGCGTGCCGAGCGGATCGCTTCCAACGCCTCGGACGCCTGGCGTTGCGAGCCGTTCTGGTCGATCACCTTCGCATCCTGCACATCGCCCGAGCCGGTGACGGTGAATTGCACCGACACGAACTTCTCCTCGATGCTCGCCGGTGACAGCTGACGATTGCGCATCGCCAGCGGCGGCAATGGATAGTAGACCCGCACCGGGAAACTCAGGGGCGCGACGGCCTCCTCGGTGGCGGTCTTTTCCGCGTTGGCCACCAGGGCGGCGGCGCGCCGGTAGTAAGTCAGCGCTTTGTCGGGCTGATGCTTCACCTGATACCAGTCGCCGAACTGGATCAGCGTATCGGTCAGCACCGCCGGCGGCGTGTCGGGATGGGCATCGAGAATCGCCAGTGCGCGCTGCAATGCTCGCTCGCCGTCGCTGCTGATGTACTTGGGATTGACGCCCTTGGGTTCCATCAATGTCGTATCCGCCTGCTTGCGGCTCTCCAGCGGCTGATAACCCTGCGCGATGAAGTAGACCTCCTGCACATAGCTGCGCGCCAGGGAGCGCAACGGCAGGACCAGCGCCGGATCGTTCTTGCCCAGCTTGCGTTCGACGACATCCACAGCGGCGCGATAGCGTTCGCGGCCGAGCGCGAAGCTGCCCAGGTCGACATACCAGTCGCCGACCACGCACAACAGCGGCGACATGCGTGGATCGCGCTCGCCGTAGGTGCGTTCGCCGACACGTTGCAGATAAAGCATCTGCTTCTGGCCGTCGATGGCGCGCCCGGTGCGGGCCAGGCTGGAAGCGAGTTGACGTAACAAGTTCTGCTGACTGGGATCGAACAATCCCGAAGAGCGTCGGATGATGAGCACGGCGCGCTCCAGCAGCGGAATCGCTTCTTCATGGCGTTCGAGCAACGCCAGTGAGTAGCCCAGGCCACGCAATGGATCCACTGCGGCCGGCCCGGTGTCCGCGCCTTGCGCTTCAGTGATCTGCAAAGCTTCGCGATACGACGCTTCGGCGTTGACGCGATCGCCGCTGCTGAGCTGCGCGTTGCCCAGGAGCGTCAAAGCATTGGCGATCTGCATTTGATCGCGAGCATTCGCGCGCGCCCGCTCGACCAGCTGGCGCGCTTCTTCGATGGCGGCGGACCAGTCCTTTTTGTCGTAACGCGCCCAGAACTCCTGCTCCGATTCCGGGCGCGGCGGGGCAGCTGCGGCCTGCGTGGCAATCGAGCTCGTGAGGCCCAGCAAGGCGCTCATCGTCACCGCTCCCAGCACGGCCCTGGCCGATTGCCCGATCCGCATGACCCACCCCACCGACTCGTCAGCTCGACATCATTTTCCGCTCCCGGACAGGCTACGACGCGCCGCCGGCATGCACAAGTTCAACGAGGGACTGCGTGCCCGGAACGAGGCGCTCACTTAGTAAACAAGTAGTGCGAAACGAACCACTCGCTGCCGCCGCGGTAGCCCCAGAGCTCGGCGCAGGCCATGAAGAACACGCGCCAGTAGACCCACCAACGGCGCATGTTCTCGGCGCCGTATGTGGCCGACAGAATCGGCTCCACGCGTTCGCGATTCGCATCCATGTTCTGCAGCCAGCACTCGGCCGTGCGGCTGTAATGCATACCGTCGACACGCCAATGATCGCAGAGCCGCAGGTCGCGCTGGAAGTAGCTCAGCAGATGATCGCTCGGCATGATGCCGCCGGTGAAGAAATAACGCGCCATCCAGTCGTTCTCGTTGCGCACGTCGAACGGATAGGCGTAGTCGCGATGAGTGAAGATGTGTACGAACAGCGTGCCGGACGGCTTGAGCCACGAACCGATACGCGCCAGCAGCTGCTCGTAGTTGCGCATGTGCTCGAACATTTCCACCGACACGACTCGGTCGAAGCGCGCGTGATCCAGCGCCAGATCGTTCATGTCGCAGGTAATGATCTGGATGTTCTTCAGACCGCGACTCGCAGCGCGCGCTTCGATGAACTGCTTCTGAGTGCGTGAATTCGACACGCCGGTGATACGGGCGTTCGGATAGCGCTCGGCCATCCACAACGTGAGCGAGCCCCAGCCGCAACCGAGCTCGAGAATCTCATCGCCGTCGGCGATGCGTGCGCGCCGGCAGGTGAGCGCCAGCATCTCCGCTTCGGCCTGGTCCAATGAACTGACGCCTGGCTGGAAGTAGCACGATGAGTATTTCATGTGCTTGCCCATCACCATTTCGAAGAACTCGCACGGCAGCTCGTAGTGCTGCTCGTTGGCTTCGCGCGTGTTGATGGCGATGGGGCTCGCCTTGAGCTGCGCGATGAAGCGCATCAAGTGACGCTGCTGTGCCTCTTCGCTGGTGCGCTTCTCTTCGCGCAGCCGTTCGGCGAGCAGCCTGCGGATGCCGAAGCGCACGATCGAATCGGGCAACAGATTGCGCGCCAGCAGGCGAAAGGGCAGTGAGATCGCCGGGTCGGCGGGACGCGGCGTGGCGACTGTGGCGGTCATGATTTCAGGCTTTTCCTTGGTAGGGGAATGAACATGCTGGTGCGCTGCTGATATTCACGATACCGCTCGCCCTTGGAGCGCAGCGCCTGCTCCTCGGTCGCTTTGACCCCGGTCACGTTGATCAGGAAATGCAGCATCAACGCCGGCATCGCAAGCGCGAGCCACCCCCATGTGGAGGCGAGTGCGAACACGGCGTAGCCGATCCAGATCGTCCACTCGAAGAAATAGTTCGGGTGGCGCGAGTAGCGCCACAACCCTACATCGCAGACTCGACCGTGATTGGATGCAACTCGTTTGAACGCGGCGAGCTGACCGTCGGCGATGCTCTCGCCTGTCAGCCCTACCAGCCAGATTGCGACGCCCGCCGCTTCGAGCACATGCAGGCGCGGCTCGGGATTCAGGCACGCGATCAGCAGCGGTATGGCGAGGATCACGTTCAGCGCGGCTTGCAGCTGAAAGAATCCGAAGAACTTGGCGTTGAGGTTGGCGGCCCAGCGTTGCCGCAGCTCTACGTAACGTCCTTCCTCGGGCTCGCCGATGATGCGTTTGGCGAGATGACCGGCGAGCCGCACGGACCACAACGCATACATCGCCGCGATGATCCATTTGCGCGTTTCCCAACCGGGTGCGAGGGCGGCATACAACAGCGCGAGCAACGCGAAATTTCCGGACCAGCCGATGTCGACGTAGCTGAAGTTCCGGTTGCGAATACCGAGCAGCCACAAGGCGGTCATGATCAGGAAGACCAGCAGAGTGCCGAGCGCGACGAGCGGCAGCACGCTCATCTCGCCGGCTCGCTGCGAGAAGTCAGGATGTCACTGGCCGGGGCGCCGGGCGGCAGCTTCTGCAGCTGCCAGAGCACGTAGCTCGCCATTGCCATGTTGCCCAAAGCCATGATGGCCACGAACCACAGGACGCGAGACAGGAACCCGCGCTCCTTGAAGCACACCCAGACGAAGAAGGTGAGGAAGGCGTAGTAGGCGTCGATCAGGGTGGCGATGGTCCAGTGACGATCCGGCCCCCGCCAGCCTTGCCATTGCCAGACGGGCTGTTGATTGCTGGCCCACACGGTGTAGGCGAGCAGGGACAGCAGAATGGCCGCAAACAGGATCTGCAGCAGGGCTCGGTTGGTCATGCAATCCTCGACGGGCGGATCGCTGGTGATACCGCCCTTTATTTGCCTGAGGTATTCGCGAGGGCGGGGTTGACTGGATGCAGGTCGGGTGGGAGGGGGCGTCAGTGGCCGCGATGACTGTTAGTAGGCGGTCTGCTCCCGACAAGCCTAGAGGCGTCAGTGGCCTGCGATGGCTGTTGGGGGGAATGTCCTCCTGGCACCGGGCGCCGGCCGGAGCGCACTGCGCTCCTCACCGCACGTCCATGGTGAGCCCTGCTGTTGCGGCCCCGTCCATGTGCCGCAAAGCTGCCAGGAGAACATTCCCCCCAACAGCCACCGCCGACGCGTTCGCGTGGCGGCCGAGCTTGTTTGGCCTCCGCTCAGGCGGCGGGCCGCAGCTCTTTGTCGCCCGACTCCGTGCGTTGGGTGGTGACCTGCGCGGGCGCCGAGGTGGTGGCGATGCCGCGGCTTGGAGCGTCGTTGCTCAAGGTGAACATGCCGACTGCGTCCAGCAGTGTTTCCACCTGGCTGCGCAGGGATTGGGCGATGGCGCTGGTTTCTTCGACGCGGGCGGCATTTTCCTGGGTGTCGCCGTCGATTCGATCGATGGAAGCGTGCAGTTGGGCGATGTCATCGCTCTGCGTGCGGCTGGCCGTTGCGATCTCCTGCATGATGTGCGAGACGCTTTCCACTGACGCGAGAATCTCTTTCATCGTATCGCCGGCGCCATTCACCAGCGCTGCGCCTTTCTGCACGTCTTCGAGCGATGCGCCGATCAGCTTTTTGATCTCGTTGGCAGCGGTCGCCGAGCGCTGGGCCAGGTTGCGGACTTCACTCGCCACGACCGCGAAGCCGCGGCCTTGTTCGCCGGCACGGGCGGCTTCAACCGCGGCGTTGAGTGCAAGCAGGTTGGTTTGGAACGCGATGTCATCGATCACGCCGATGATGTCGCCGATTTTCTTCGACGAACTGGTGATGGCCTGCATAGTCTGCACGACCTGGCCCACCGCTTGATTGCCACGGGAAGTTACCCCGCGGGCATCGTTGGAAACGCGCTCGCCGTGCAGGGCGTTATCGAGATTGCGCTGAACGTTGCGTTGGACGTGTTGTGCGCGCTCGGCGGTCATCCGCACCGCGGACGATTGTGAGGCTTCGCGCCGGGCCAGTTCGTCGTTGGAAGTGGCGATCCGCTCACCGGCAATGTCGATCTCGCTGGTGACTTCGCGAATGCGCAGCACCAGCGACCGCAACTGCTCGCGGCTGCCGTTGAACGCATTCAGCAGCTGTGCGATCTCGTCCGTGCCGCGTGCGGGGTAGGTTGTCGTCAGATCGCCCTGCGCCAGCTTGCGCATCCGGGTCAGTAACGCCTGGAAGCCACGCACGTTGGACCAGTAGAAGCTCGCGAGCAGATACAAGGCCAGCGTCAGCCCGATGAACGTGATCGCGAGCAGAACGTTGCGCCGGCGTTCGAGCTCATCGATCGAAGTCGTGGCGGCAACGTTGCCGAGCGCCCGGGCGAGCTCGATGTTGCTTTCGGAATAGCTGAGCATGCCGAAAACGGCGACGCACAGGGGTACCATGAACGCGGCAGCGATGATCGCGAACTTGACGGGCAGGCGAGCCACCTGCATCAGCCGGATGCCGGGCGCAAGAAGACGGTCCAAAATACTCGACATACGTGCTTTTCTGAGTTCGCGGCGAGCTCGATTCGGGCGAAGCTTGCCCATGACCGGGATCGGCAGGCGGGAGCCGATCTTGAGCGAGCGGCCGGGACACGGCATTCGTGACCCGGTTCAACGCGCCGTCGGACGGAACCCGACAACCGGCCCGATGCGTTGCAATCGATCGACCCTAAATCCGTAATCGAATCCGCGAGCTATGAGCGACGACCCGCTTTGGTACAAAGACGCGATCATCTATCAGATGCACGTCAAGGCGTTCCACGACGCCAACGGCGATGGCATCGGCGATTTCGCCGGGCTCGCCCAGAAGCTCGACTACATTCAGGAGCTGGGCGTCAACACGATCTGGCTGTTGCCGTTCTATCCGTCGCCGATGCGCGACGATGGTTACGACATCGCCGATTACACCAACGTCCATCCCGACTACGGCACGCTCGAGGACTTCCGCCAGTTCATCGAGGAAGCGCACCTTCGCGGCCTGAAGGTCATCACCGAGCTGGTCATCAACCACACGTCCGATCAGCATCCGTGGTTCCAGGCGGCCCGCCTCGCGGCGCCGGGATCGCGCGAGCGCGAGTTCTACGTATGGAGCGACGACGATAAGAAGCTCGCCGGCACGCGCATCATCTTCACCGACACGGAATCGTCGAACTGGGCCTGGGACCCGGTGGCGCGTCAGTACTACTGGCATCGCTTCTTCTCCCATCAGCCCGATCTGAACCACAACAATCCCGAAGTGGTCGAGGCGGTGATTCGCGTCATGCGCTTCTGGATGGACATGGGTGTCGACGGCATGCGGCTCGACGCCATTCCTTATCTGTGCGTGCGCGAAGGCACCAACAACGAGAACCTGCCCGAGACCCACGCGGTGCTCAAGCGCATGCGCGCCGCGATGGACGAGAGCTACACCGGTCGCATGTTTCTAGCCGAGGCCAATCAATGGCCCGAGGATGTGCGCGAGTATTTCGGCGACGGCGATGAATGCCACATGGCATACAACTTCCCGCTCATGCCGCGCATCTTCATGGCGGTGGCGCTCGAGGATCGATACCCGATTGCCGAGATCATCCGCCAGACGCCGGACATTCCAGAGAACTGTCAGTGGGCCATCTTCCTGCGCAATCACGACGAGCTGACCTTGGAGATGGTCACCGATCGAGAGCGCGACTATATGTACAAGATGTACGCCGCGGAGCCGCGTATGCGCGTCAACGTCGGCATCCGGCGTCGTCTGGCGCCGTTGCTGGTCAACGACGTCGATCGCATCAAGCTCATGAACAGTCTGCTGCTGTCCATGCCAGGCTCGCCGATCATCTATTACGGCGATGAGATCGGCATGGGCGACAACATCTATATCGGTGACCGCAATGGCGTGCGCACGCCGATGCAATGGAGCATCGATCGCAATGCCGGCTTTTCGCGCGCCGATCCGCAGCGCCTGTACCTGCCGGTGATCATGGATCCGATCTACGGATATCAGGCAGTGAACGTGGAGGCGCAGAGCCGCGATCCGTCGTCGCTGTTGAATTGGACGCGGCGCATGCTGGCCGTGCGCCGACAGTTCCAATGTTTCGGTCGGGGTTCGCTGGAGTTCGTTCGACCGCATAATCGAAAGATCATTGCGTACGTGCGCAGCAGCGGCCAGGAGACGATCCTGTGTGTCGCGAACCTGTCGCAAACGGCGCAGGCGGTGGAGCTGGACCTGTCGAAGTTCAAAGGCCGCGTGCCGGTGGAGATGCTGGGTCGAAACGCATTTCCCCCGATCGGCGATCTGCCGTATTTCCTGACGCTGCCCGCGCACGGCTTCTTCTGGCTGCTGTTGAGCGATTCAGCGGCGCCGCCCAGCTGGCACATCGAGCGCCTGCCCGCCACGGAGTTGCCGGTGCTCGTGTTGTCGGAAGGGCTGGCCACCTTCCTTCCGGAAGTGACCAATGCCGCCAACGGCGGGCTCATGCGTCGCACCTTGCAGCATCTGGAGAGCGAGGTGCTGCCCGAATTCATCAGTGCGCGAGGCTGGTTCCCGAACCATCGCAGCGAGATTGCATCGGTCCATCTCGGGCCGCGTACTCTGTGGCGATATGAGCAGCGCTCGTACCTGATCAGTTTCGTCGACATCGATGGCGCTGCGGGCCGGCGGCGCTACATCATGCCGCTCACGATCGGCTGGGAAGATGGCGTAGATACTGTGCTAAAAACCGCCGAGTGGACGCTCGCCAAGGTTCGTGAGCATGCTCGCGCCGGCGTGATGATCGATGCGTTCGCCGATCCGATCTTCTGTCTGGGGCTGATCCAGTACATGGCCGAGCGCAAGTCCATTCCGTTCGCCGGCGGCGAGTTGCGCTTCGACGCCAGAGTTCCCTTGCCGGAACTGCCCCCGCCGGATCTGCAGAATGTTCGTCACGTGGGCACCGAGCCGACCAACACCAACATCGTCATCGACGAAACGCTGTTCATGAAGGCGTATCGAAGCGCCGAACCCGGGCCGAACCCCGATTTCGAAATGTCGCGCGTGCTGACCGACGCCGGTTACGGAGCGATTGCGCCGATGCTGGGTAACATTAGTTGGGACGGAGAGACGCCGACACTTCTGCTCTCGCTGTTCGCCTATGTGCGCAACCAGGGCGACGTGTGGAATTACACGCTCAATCACCTCGAACGTCACGTGTCGTCGATCTCGCCGCAAGATTCGAGCGCACCGGAAGCGCCGCACGCCTTGTTCACGACTCAGATGCAGACGCTAGGCCGGCGCATCGGTGAGATGCATGCGAAACTGGCGCGCGTGACCGATCTGGCGTTCGCGCCGGAACCGATCCGCCCGCAGGATCTGTCACGCTGGAACAGCGCCGTGCAGTCCGATATCGAAGCCACGCTCAATAGACTCAATCAGCGGCTGCCGACCTTGTCCGAAGACGTGCGTGCCCGAGCGGAGCAGCTGATCGGCGCTCGTGAGCGCTTGTTGGCTCACATTCGCGAGCTGACCGCTACGCCGATCGACGGCTTGCGCACACGCGTGCACGGTAACCTGCATCTGGCCAAGATCATGCTGGCAGCGGATGACTTTCTGCTGACGGGCTTCGAAGGTGACACGAGGCTGCCGTTGGAAGAGCGACGGAAGAAGGATTCTCCGTTGCACGATGTGGCGAGTGTGCTGTTGTCGTTCCACTATGCACGCACAGTTGCAATGGATCACGCCATCACGCATCGGCCTGAGCAGCGTGAGCGCCTCGAGCCGGAGCTTGCTCAATGGCAACTCCAGACGACTCGTGCCTTCATGCTCGGCTATCGGCGTGGCGTGCTCGAGTCGGGCATCCTGCCTTCGACCGAGGCCGATGCGGTGCGGTTGCTGAAGTTGTTCATGATCATCCGCGGCGTGCAAGCGCTGCGAAATGAGTTGGAACATCGGCCCGAGATGTTGCTTGCGGCCGTCGATGCACTGTACGAACAGTTGAACGCTTCGTTCGAATAGCGGGCCGCTGCGAACGTCACCCGAAGCTTTCGGTGGTGTAGAGCCACACCTGCATGTCGGGTGGCCAGAAGTCCGCTGGCCATCCGGCCTTCGATTTGAGATGACGAACGAATTGCCGCGGTTCGGGCAGTTGCTCCCAGACCGCCGGTAGAAACGTGGTGCGTCTGGCGCCGGCCTGAAGAATCAGGCCGTCGATCCCGGGTCGCAGCACTTCCAGCAGCTCGGCTTCGCTGCGAATGTCGCATGGCTCGGGTGCGCTGAGCACGGAAATCTCGATGCCGGTGTCGCTCCACTCCGAGGGCCTGAGCGCAGGAAACCTTGGATCGGCGAACGCCGAGGCATACGCGTTGTTCCAGACATCGACGTGCAAGGGTCGCGTGGCCTCGATGGTCCCGCAGCAGCCGCGCAGGTCCTCACCGACGCGCAATGTGACAAACGACGCGCCGGGGCGAATCAGATCTGCATGCATCGGCGGCCCGCTGTAGGGCGCCAGCTCGCCCGTCGGCAGCGAGGCTTCGATCGACGTACGCGCCAGCGACAGCAGCTCGGAGCGTTGTGCGGGGCTCAAAGTCATCGAGCGGACTCGTGTAGCGCGAACGCTCCATAGCCCACGACTCGCGAGCGATCGCCTGCGGTGTCGCCAGAGTTGCAGCGGGCGATTTCTTCCATGCGTGCGCCACGCTGCCGGGCCAGAAATGTCAGTCCATTGATCCCGGTGCAGCCGCACGCCTGCTCGCCCGTGAGCGTTGCCTCGTTACGCAAGATGGCTGCGATCGTTTCATCATCGACCGCGCGAGCTTCGTCGTAGGGCAGGTAGTGACTGAGGTCGGAACTGACCAGCACCAATGTTTCCTCGTCGCCCCAGACATCGGCGAGCGCAGCTGCGACGGCCGGCGGCGAAGCAGAGCCCAGCGCGAGGGGCAGCAGTGTGAAATCGTCGAACAATGTCTGCAGGAACGGCAGCTGCACCTCCAGGCTGTGCTCGTTCGCATGCGGCGCATCGGATTCGACGATGTGCTCGTGTTCGAGCACTCGCGCCTTGAGTTCGCGATCCACCGGCACCATACCGAGCGGCGATTGAAATCCCTCGGCGCTCGGTACGGCCATGCCATGCAAGTAGACGCGATGGCTGGGGCCGATGAGCACGATGCGCCGAATTCGCCTACGCAGGTGTGCGACCTGTGAGTACGCAGCTCCGGCGATGGCCCCGGAATAGATATAACCCGCGTGCGGGACGATCAATGCCTTGGGCACTGGCCCGGCGACGGTAGGCGCTTGTGATAGATACTCCGATACCACATCGCGGAGTTCCGTCGCATCGCCTGGATAGAACAGGCCTGCGACAGCCGGGGGGCGAATTCTCATGCTCACCGCGTTTCCCACATCGCTCAAAGGGCGCATGATGACTGAACGAACCCAAGCAGACATATACGCCGGTACGGACTGCGATGAAAGACTACTCCGCGCAACGCTGGCCAACGACGCATTGGCATGCTTTGGACGACGGTCGCGTTCAGTGCGACGTTTGTCCACGCGAGTGTCGCATGCACGAAGGGCAGCGCGGCCTGTGTTTCGTTCGCGGCGTCGAAGCGGGCGAAGTGAAGCTGTTCACCTACGGCCGCTCCAGTGGCTTCTGTGTCGATCCGGTCGAGAAGAAGCCGCTGAATCATTTCCTGCCAGGCACCTCCGTGCTCTCCTTCGGCACCGCCGGCTGCAACCTTGCGTGCAAGTTCTGTCAGAACTGGGACATGAGCAAGTCGCGGGAGATGGATACGCTCGCCGATCAGGCCACGCCTGAAATGCTCGCGTCGGCAGCGCGAAGGCTGGGCTGCGCCAGCGTCGCATTCACCTACAACGATCCGGTCGTGTTCATGGAATATGCGATGGATGTGGCCGATGCCTGCCGGGAATCCGGTGTAAAGAGCATCGCCGTGACGGCGGGTTACATCAATGCGGCTCCCCGCGTCGAGTTCTACAAGCACATGGATGCGGCCAATGTCGATCTGAAAGGCTTCACCGAACGCTTCTACAAGAAGATCTGCGGCGCCGAGTTGGGCGCCGTGCTGGAAACGCTCGAATATCTGAAACGCGAAACATCGGTGTGGCTCGAGATCACGACGCTGCTGATTCCCGAGGAGAACGATTCGGATGTCGAGCTGGACCGGATGACCCGTTGGATCGTCGAAAAGCTAGGGCCCGACGTGCCGCTGCATTTCACGGCATTCCATCCGGACTGGAAGATGACGGACAAGGCGCCTACACCGCCGGCAACTTTAACCCGTGCAAGAAACATCGCGCGCGCCAATGGAGTGCGCTATGTCTACACCGGCAATGTGCACGATTCGGCCGGCTCCAGCACGTACTGCGCAGGCTGTAACAAGCGTGTGATCGAGCGTGACTGGTACGAGCTGGGCGAATGGCAGCTCGATGCCGCTGGCAAATGTTTGCATTGTGGTACGCAGCTGCCGGGCGTGTTCGATGGCGCGGCGGGCAAGTGGGGAGCGAAGCGAATGCCCGTGCGACTGGCGGCGATGTCCCGCTGAATGAAGCAGTAAAAAGCCCGCCGGTGTCGGCACCGGCGGGCCCCATGGTTCTGGCGCTCCTGGTCGCTCTAGACCCGTTCCCTAAAACCGCCACTGTCCTGTCAGCCAGAACGCATTCGAATCGTCGACGTCTTCCAAATCGATCTTTTCGTATTCGAGCTTGGCATGCAGCCGTTCGAAGAACGTCATGCCAACGCCGAAGCCGTACATCAAGTCTTCGCCGCTGTCGTCACGGTCGATGTCGAAATCGTCGATATCGCCGGAAATCTTCAAATCGTAGATGTAGTAGCCGAGCTTCGCGGACAGCTCCACCGGCCCCAGCGGCAACGTGCCGATGATGGCGGGCGCAAAGCCCGAGAGCTCGGCGCGAAACTTGCCGTGATCGCCGGTGCTCGTGGTGAAGTCGTCTTGCGGTCGGCCAAAATCGATGTAGGCTGCCTGCAAGGAAATATACGGATTCAAGCGCCAACCGATGAACGCCTGCCAGGCAGTGTCGTTGTCGTCGAGGCGGCTCAAGGCTTCATCCACACCGTCCAGGCCGTCGATCTCGATATCGAACTGGCCGACGCCGCCGCCTATATAAAAACCTTCGTCGTTATCTGGCGACTGCGCATAGGCGGCTCCGGAACTCAGGGCCAACAGCGTCGCCGCCATGATGAGGCGATTCATGCAACTCTCCTGTTTCGCAACTTGCGTGTGCAAAACGTTTGTTTGCTGCGGCGGTTCCCTGCTGCGTGCGCGCGACTACTGGCCGAATACCCAGCGTATCAATTCTGCATGAACGGCTTCACCGGATCCCGACTGCGCGGCGGGGTGATTCACGATGATCACGACGACGTAAGTTTTGCCGGACGCGGCGTTCACGAAACCCGCGAGCGCACTGACGTTGTCGAGATGTCCTGTCTTCAGGCGAATGCGTCCCTGCATGCCTGGCGATTTGAAACGATTGCGCAACGTGCCATCGGTGGCGGACAACGGCAGCGAGGCGGCGAACTCCGGCATGAACGGACTGTGCCAGGCCATGTCCAGCATCTCGCCCAAGCCGCGTGCAGTGACTCGCTCGGCGCGCGACAAACCTGAACCGTTGTCGATCACCAGCCCGGGCATCGTGATGCCACGATTCTGCAGCCAGCCGCGAATGGCGTTGCGGCCGCTTTCGACCGTCGCCGGCGGGCCGAACCTTTCCACGCCGAGCGTCAACATGAGATGCCGCGCCATCACGTTGTTGGAGTACTTGTTGACCAGCCGGATGATCTCGGAGAGCGCCAGCGAGTCGTGCTCGTAGAGAGGTTTCGCGGTCGCCGGCAAAGTTTCCATGCGCATCTCGCCATCCATAGCGCCACCGGATTGCGTCCACAACGTACGGAACGTGCCGTAGGCGTAGTCGGGCGCGTTCATGATGGCGCGGCCGATCGTGAAGCTGCCGCAGGAAGAGGGCAATACGCCGCCGACGACCACCGTGTTGGGATTGTCGATGGGATCGGGCGTGGTGAAGGTGACGCCGGAGGTGTAGCACTTGCCGTCGATCAAGCGCACCTGATTCTTCAGATCGAGATTGTAGGGCAGTGGATTGACGAGGATCAGCGGACGCGCGCGTTGTTCGGCGGCAATCAGCGTGAATCGCGAGGTCTGGAAGTTCACCATCAATGCGTCCGGCAACACGTTGTAGCTGCGGAACGGCTGTGAATCGAAGTCGGCGCGATTGCCTTCGGCGGGCGCGAAGTAACTCGGGTCGATGACGAAGTCGCCGGTGATCTTCGCCAGCCCCGCTTCGCGCAGCCCCTGCACGAAGCGCCACCAGTGCTCGGAGGTCATGTAGGGATCGCCGCCGCCGACCACGAACAGGTCGCCTTTGAGCACGCCGTTGGCCATGGCGCCGTTGGCGAAGGCTCGCGTCTTCCACGTGTAGCTCGGGCCCAGCGAGTCCAGCGCCACGTAGGTGGTCAGCACCTTGATCACCGAGGCCGGGCTGCGAGGCTCGTTGTCGTTGACCCCGAGCACCACCTCGTTGGTGTTGGCGTCGCGCACGTAGATGCTGACGTTCTTGGCCGGGATGCCGACCTTGTTCATGACGCGCACGACGGCAGGCGGCAGTTGCGAGTCGCGAGCCAGCGCAAGCGGGTGAAAGACGACGGCGATGAGCGCGGCCAGCGCAACGAGGGGTTTGAGCATTCGACGAGACGGCAGACCAGCGAATTCCTGCAGCGGCCGAATCTTAGCAGTGTGCGCCGCCAGGCAGGATGCGAATGGACGGGCCGGAGACTGCCTGGAGCGCATCGATGCGCAGCGCTGGCCCGTGGAGCACGGCAAATTCAGGCTGTGATGTTCTTCTGTACGTGCACGCCGCATACTTCGCTGCTGCGGCGGTGGATTCACGGGCTTCGACGATGCGGCGACTCTGGAATACGTTTCTGAAAGGGCTGGCAGCGGTGCTGCCGCTGACGCTCACGGTCGTTGTCGTGTTCTGGCTGGCGACGACTGCCGAATCGGTGTTGGGCGGGCCGCTGCGGGCCCTGCTGCCGGCGGATCATTATTGGCCTGGCCTGGGCCTGCTGGTCGCCTTCCTGCTGATCCTGGTCGTGGGCGTGCTGGTCGACGCATACATCGTGCGGCGCCTGTTCCGTTACGGCGAGTCGATCCTCGCGCGCATCCCGATCGTCAAGAGCATCTTTGGCGCGTTCAAGGATTTCAGCCGGTTTCTGCCTGCCGGCGGCAAAGGCCGCGACCTGAAGCGCGTCGTGCTCTGGCGCTTTGGCAGCGCCCAGATGATCGGCTTCGTCACCGAAGAGCAGCTCAACCCCAAACTGTTCGGCGCGGACAACACGGATCTGGTCGCCGTCTACTTTCCCATGAGCTATCAGATCGGCGGTTACACCCTGTACCTGAACAAGGACGAGCTGCGGGAGACCGAGCTGTCGGTGGAAGAGGCGATGCGCCTGGTGCTGATCGGCGGTGTCACCAGTCAGCACCAGCCGGCCGCAGGAAACGGATAGCGAGCGGCGCCCTGCGGCGCCAGGCTGCTTCGAATGCTCATCGGTACCGTTCCAGTCCGCATACCGTTCCCCTGGCAGGTGCTGCTCGACTATTACTCGCATCGTCTCACGCCCGGCTTCGAGTCTGTCGAAGGCGGGCGGTATCGGCGCGTCACTGGCAAACGCATCATCACGGTCGAGTACGAAGCCAGGCCGTCGCAGCTGGTCGTGTCGGCGAACGCACGAGTCAAGGCGGATGAAACTTTGGCCGCCGCGGCCCGGTTGTTCGATGTCGAGCACGATCATGAGTCGATTCACGAACGGCTGCATCGCTCCAAGCAGCTCGAGCAGCGCCTGAAGAACCTTCCCGGTATGCGGCCGCTCGGTGCATGGTCGCCTTTCGAGCTGTGCATACGAACCATCCTCGGTCAGCAGGTGACGGTTGCCGCTGCCGGCACGCTGATGCGGCGATTGGTGGAGCGATGCGGTTCGATCACTCCGGAATGTGTCGCCGCGGCGGATGTTTCAAACATGGGCATGCCTGGCAAGCGAGCAGCAGCGCTGCAATCCTTCGCACAGGCCGTCGTCGACGGTCGAGTGGATTTCTCGCAGCCCTGGATAGAAGTCGATTCGGCATTACAAACATTGCCTGGCTTCGGCCCATGGACGCGCGCATATCTGGCGATCCGCCTGGGGCGGGATCGGGATGCATTCCCGGCATCCGATATCGGATTGATTCGTGCCGCGAAGGTCGCGACTCCAGCCGAGCTGCTCAAACTGGCCGAAGCATGGCGCCCGCTGCGAGCGTATGCGGCGATCTATTTGTGGGCCGTGGCTGCCTAGTCGACACGGCGGTGAAACCGCTCTGAACCCGCTCATCTTCTGCCTGCGCGTGTCGCGTTTGTGATGCGGCTCTCGCCTTGCCAAATCCTGGTAAGTAACTGCCAATTCTTGTCACCGTGCACTGTCACATGAACTGTGGCGGGTTTAACAATTTCAAACTCTGCAGGGCGCGAGGTGAATCGGACTACTGATACGATTTCGTCATTCACTCCGTATCAGGATCCGAGCGACGGTTTATTCGTGTCCGACGCCCTCCGACAAATACGTGTGTTGCATCTCGTGAGCGCCGGTGGCGTCTCGAGCGCCATGCAGCCTTCGCTATTCATGCCGTTGCTGACGCGTTTGCCCCGTCAGCGCGTGAAGGCGCAGGTCGCGTGTCTGTCGCCTGGCGCGGTGCCATCGGCAGTGCTACGTCAGAACGGCGTGCCGACGTTCGATCTGGCCTTGTCGCGCAAACGTTTCTCGCCGACTGCGTTCAGTGAGCTGGTGCAGTCGACGCGTCACTTCCGCCCGGATGTGATTCAGGCATGGGGCCACACGGCGCAAGTCATCTCGACGCTGCTCCGTAAGCGCTGCGATTGGAAGCCGCGTCTGGTTTGGAGCGTGGCCGATACCGCGCCGCTCGCCAAGAACCCCGGCTTCATCGACAAACAGAAGCTCAAATACGCCGTAAAGTTTGCCCCGCGCGCCGATCGCATCGTCTATGCGTCTGAATCCGGCGCTTCTCAACATCGTCGTGTCGGCTTCCCCGATGGCGGTCATGAAACCGTTCCGCCCGGTGTGGACGCCACGCGTTTCAAGCCGGATTTCGCCGCTCGACGCAAGCTGCGTGAAGAACTGAAGTTGCCGGGCGAAGCGTTCGTCGTTGGCATGGCTGCGCCGTTCCAGGTTGAATACGATCATGCGACGCTCATTCGTGCGGTCGGCGAGCTGATCAAGACGAATCCCAATATCGCCCTGGTGCTGGCCGGTCACGGCGTGCAGAAGGGCAATGCGCCGCTCATGGCGCTGATCGGCGGCGGTGCGCTCTCGACGCGCGTGCATCTGCTGGGTGAATGGTCCGATATCAACGGTTTGTACAATGCCTGCGACCTGGTCTGCTCCAGCGCCCTGAACGATCAGGCGCGCATGAATGTCGTGATGGCGATGCTGTGCGGCGTGCCGGTGGTCGCTACGGGCATCGGTGCGCAAGGCGAGTTGATCGGCCAGCACGGCGTGGCGATCGAACCGGGCAGCCCGGCGGCCTTCATCAAAGGCATCAATCGGGTCATGCAGCTGACGCCGGAAAAACGGACTTATCTGGCGCAAGGCGCACGCAAACACGCGCTGGCCAACTACGTCTACGTGCGGTCGCTGCAGAAATATCTGCAGCTCTATTACGATTTGATCGGCCGGCAATCGCTGGTCACCAAGGATCTGCCTGCGCCTGAGATCGATGCGTCGCTCACCGTGCCGCCGGCATTGCCGACCGAAGCCGAGATGAACGCCAGCAAGCGCAAGCCGATCACGGTGGTCGATCTGGCCGATCCGGATTCGTTGGAATCCAAGGTCGCCGAGCGGGAGCCGGACGAATTGCCCAAGTGGCGCCTCGAGCAGGAACAGGAGCGCGCCAAGCGCGAGGCCGAGCTGGAGGCGAAGGTCGCCGCGAGCAAGACGGTCGGCGACGTGCTCGAGGTGTTCGAATCGGAGCAGGTGAAGGCGCTCTCTTCCGAGTCGCCGATGACCGAGCGGGCGCGCGGCGTGGCCGATGATTCCGAAGAGCTGTTGTCGCCCGAACTGCTGACGGTCGAAGCGCCGCTGGCGCCCCGGGTTTCCACTGCTCCATCGGGTGCGAAGAAGGCGGCCGCCGCCTCGCCGCCCACTGTCGCTCAGCCGGATGCTGCAAAACAAGCTGCCCTGAAAGCCGCGCGCATGGCGGCGCTGCAACCGATCGCTCCGGTTGCCCAGAAGACCTCGCCTGCAACCCGGCCGGCCGCCACTCCGGTGACGCGCCCACCGGTCACTGTCGCGGCAGCTGAGCATAAGCCGAGCGAATTGACCGCGACTTCATCGAAGCTGACCGATTCAGCTGCGAGTTCGGCGCCGAATGCGACCGAGCACGCGGCTGAGTCGCCGAAGCCAAACGAGTCGGCAGGAACCGAGCCGTTTGAGTTGACCGATCTTCCGCCGGAGTCACCGAAATCGGCCGAGTCGGCGGCGACTGGGTGGTCGAAGCCTAACGAGCCGGCGGGAACCGAGCCGTTCAAGTTGACCGATCTCGCGACGGATTCGCCGAAAACGGCCGAGTCGGCGGCGACTGAGTCGTTGAACCCTAACGAGTCGGGGGCAATCGAAGCGTTCAAGTTGACCGATCTTGCGCCGGAGTCGCCTAAATCGGCCGCAGCTGAATTGTCGAAGCCGAACGAGCCGGCGGTGCTTGCGGCCGAGTCGAGGCCTCTGGCGGCATCTGCGCCAACGGCCGAAGAGAAGCTTGATACAGGCGGCACCCAGCCGCTCGAAACGTTGCCCGAAGGCACGATCGCGGGTCTGGCGGCATTGAAGTGGCCGACCATCGAGGATGTTTCATCGGTGTCTAGTGCCGAATCGGCCGCCACGGCCGTTGCATCGGCCGCTACACATGTCGCGCCGACCACCGCAGATGTCACCTCGTCGGCAGATCAACAGCAGATCGACATCGGCAGCACTCAACCGCTGGGCACGTTGGCGCAAGAGATTGCGAACTCGGCGCTGGCCGGCAAGGACTTCGCCGATCTCGTGAGCTCACCGCGAGTCGGCAGTGATCTTGCCGACTCCGCCAACGCCAAAGTTCCGAGCTTTGAAGCTTCGAAGCCCGACGCTTCCGTGACCGCAGCTTCAAAGTCCGCAGTGTCCAAGTCTGGCGGCTCGCCGACTCAATCGCTCGAGCTGCCCGATGATTTCCTGCTGGCGCGGCATGACTTCGAATCCGTCAGTGCGCCGGCCTCGCCGCCCGCGGAGGAGCCGCCGCTGGCGACGGGCAGCATGACGGAGTTTGGCGAGCTGACCTTGCTTGCGACGGGTGAATGGCAGGCCATGCAGCGCTCGGACACCAAGTCCGACACCGAAATGAAAGCCGATGCAACGAAGTCGGCGAAGAACGCGGCCTCGAGTAAGCCAGGGACGAGTGCGGCTGCAAGTTCTGAATCGAAGCCCGATACCGCCAAACCAGTAGCAAGCGCGGACGCGAAGGCTGCCGCAACTAAAGCAGCGACGAGCGCGGCTGCACGTTCCGAAGCTAAGCCTGTTTCGACGAAACTGGAAAAGAGCGTCGTCGCATCACGAACCGAAACGACGAATGCACTGGAGCCGGCACACAGCGGTATCGAGACCTCTGCGCCGCACGCGAAGACTCAGGCGAATGCAGGGCTTGGTGCGGCCGCTGAGCTTAGCGGCGCAGACGCGTTGTCACTCATCTCCACTCCGCCATCTGCCGCTGACCCGCGCGCTTCAGAGCCCACAAGCCAACTCGCACTGCTCGCCGACCCGGTGGCCGAGCCAAAGCGCGCTGCGAACGCCAAGTAACTCAGCGCACGCTCGCCGACACGCCGCAGAGGCCAAGTAACAACGCACGCGCATCGAAGCGCGTGCCGAACGCTTCAATAACTCAGCTTACGTTCGATCGTTTACTTCGGCTTCGCCAACGACGCCGCGTCTTTCGCGAGCGCCTCGATCGCTGCCCAGTCTCCCGCACGAATCTTGTCCGTCGGGGCAACCCAGGAGCCGCCGACGCAGGCCACGTTGGGCAGCGCTAGAAAATCAGGAGCGGTTGCGCGGCTGATGCCGCCGGTGGGGCAGAACACCACTTCCGGGAACGGCGCGCCCAGCGCTTTCAACATCCCGATACCGCCGGCCTGCTGCGCTGGAAACAATTTGAACGTGTCGTAGCCCCAGCCCAATCCGGCGAGCAGATCCGTCGGCGTCATGATTCCGGGCAGCATCGGGAATGAAGCGGCGCGTGCCGCCGCGGCCATCTCTGCAGTAAGCCCGGGGCTCACGCCAAACTGAGCGCCGGCATTCGACGCGGTCACGAAATCGCCAGGACGCGCCAATGTCCCCACACCGACCACCGCATCCGGGACGGCCTTGCGCATCGCTTCGATAGCAGGCAGCGCCGCGGGTGTGCGCAACGTGACTTCTAGAACACGCAGACCGCCGGCGCATAGGGTGCGAGCGAGCGGCACGGCATGATCGATGTGCTCGACGGTGAGCACAGGAACGACGGGAGCGAGTTCGAGGATGGAGCGGATGTTCATGAGGAGAGAAGTGAATGGTGACTAATGACTAATGACTGGTCGAAGGAGATTCAGAGGCCGCCATACACGGAAGCGGCGCCGGCCTCGGCATCTCCGGCGGCGGCCCGGAACGTAGCAAACAACTCGCGGCCCATGCCGAAGTCGTTGCGACTCAAATCCGGCCTCGGCGCGACGCGACTGCGCAGCACCGCTTCGGACACCTTCACTTCGAGCACGCCGGTGTAGCTGTCCAGATGGATGATGTCGCCGTCCTGTACTTTTTCGATCGGACCGCCGGCGAGACATTCCGGCGTCATGTGAATTGCAGCGGGCACCGCGCCGGACGCACCCGACATGCGGCCGTCGGTGACGAGCGCGACTTTGAAGCCCTTGCTCTGCAGAGACGTGAGGGTCGGTGTCAGCTGATGCAGCTCCGGCATGCCGTTCGCGCGTGGACCTTGATAGCGAACGACGACCACGCAATCGCGCGCAAGGTCGCCGGCTTTGAAAGCCTTGATCACATCTTCCTGATCGTCGAACACTCGCGCGGGGGCTTCGACAACGCGGTGCTGTGGCTGGATGGCGGAGGTCTTGATCACGCCCCGTCCCAGATTTCCACGCAGCACCTTGAGCCCGCCGTCCGCACCGAAGGGATCGGTGATCGGCCGGAGCACTTCGCGATCGCCGCTGTGTTCCGGCGCGGGCCGCCATGCGAGGCCGTCCGGCGACAGCCACGGCTCGCGCGTGTAGGCCTCCAGGCCCTGACCTACGACCGTAACCGTGTCCTGATGTAACAAGCCGGAGCTGATCAACTCACGAATCAGCAAGCCGATACCGCCCGCCGCGTGGAAGTGATTCACGTCGGCGGCGCCGTTCGGATAGATCCGCGCCAGCAGCGGCACGATATCGGAGAGGTCGCTGAAATCGTCCCAATTGATGGCGATGCCCGCGGCGCGAGCCATCGCGACCAGGTGCAATGTATGGTTGGTCGAGCCGCCCGTCGCGAGTAGACCGACGATCGCGTTCACGATGGCGCGCTCGTCCACCGTCTGGCTCAGCGGCAGATATTCATCGCCAAGCGCAGTGATCTTCGCGGCACGCCGAGCGGCCGCACTGGTGAGCGCGTCGCGCAGCGGCGTGTTTGGAGTGACGAAGGCCGAGCCCGGCAGATGCAGGCCCATCATTTCCATCATCACCTGATTGCTGTTGGCCGTGCCGTAGAACGTGCACGTGCCTTGCGAGTGATAGCTCTGCGCCTCGGATTCGAGCAGCGCGTCGCGCCCGACCTTGCCTTCTGCAAACAGCTGGCGGATCCGCGCCTTTTCTTTGTTTGGAATCCCCGAGGTCATCGGGCCGCCGGGCACGAAGATGGTCGGCAGGTGACCGAACGTGAGCGCGCCCATCAGCAGGCCCGGCACGATCTTGTCGCACACCCCGAGGCAGAGCGTGGCATCGAACATATTGTGAGATAGCGCGATGGCCGTGCTCATCGCGATCACGTCACGACTGAACAACGACAGTTCCATGCCTGGCTGACCCTGCGTCACGCCGTCGCACATCGCGGGCACGCCGCCTGCGAACTGCGCTACGGCTCCAACTTCGCGTGCGGCCAGCTTGATCAGTTCCGGATAGCGCTCCAGCGGTCGGTGCGCCGACAGCATGTCGTTATAAGAGGAAACGATAGCCAGATTAGGCCAACGCGCGACGCGCAGCCTGTCTTTGTCCTGCGTGTCCATGGCGGCAAAGCCATGCGCCAGATTGGTACAAGACAAGCCCGAGCGAGTCGGTTTATCTCTGCGCTGCGCTTCTCGCATGCGCTCCAGATAGGCGCTGCGGGTGGGTTGGCTGCGCTCGCGAATCCTCTCGGTTACGGCGCGCACGCGTTCATGCAAGGGTGCGCTGGTTTTCATGTGTGCTTCGTCGACGACTGGATCATGGGCCGATTCTAGCGTCTCGCGCGGCGCATCGCCTCGGCAGTCACGCTATGATCCGGGCAAAGTTTGGAATGGCAGACCGCTCGTTGAAACAAATGTCCACAAAATGTCTCGTGGTTTGTTTGCGAGCATGACACCAGGACGCTAATTTAACGGGCCGCGATCGAGATTTCCTGCAAGGCGTCAGTATTCATGCAACCTCTCCCCACGTTCGATCTGATCCTGTTCGGTGGCACGGGCGATCTGGCCATGCGCAAGCTCCTGCCTGCTCTGTATCGCCGTAAGGCATCCGGCTACCTTTCTCCGAAGTCCCGCGTGCTCGGGGTCGCTCGAAGCGATCTGTCGCGCGATGAGTACCTTGCGCAAGTCCACGCCAGCTGCCAGACGCACCTCGGCAAGGATTACGACGAGAAACGCTGGGCAGAATTTGCACCCCACGTGGACTATCTGAAGGTCGACGCCTCGTCCCCCGAAGACTTTGCCGGCCTGAAGAAAAAGCTGGAAGGTTGTGAGGAGCACGGGCGCGCGTTCTTTCTGTCGACCGCGCCGGATCTGTTTGCACCGATCTGCGAGGGGCTCGCGACCCATTCGCTGGCGCCCCCGAACTCGCGCGTCGTGCTCGAGAAGCCGCTGGGTCACGACCGCGAATCCTCGGCGCAGATCAACGAACGCGTCGGCCGGATCTTCAGCGAGCAACAGATCTTCCGTATCGACCACTACCTCGGTAAGGAAACAGTGCAGAACCTGCTGGCGCTGCGCTTCGGCAATACGCTGTTCGAGCCGCTGTGGCGTCGAGGGCGTGTGAAGCACGTACAGATCACGGTCGCCGAAGAGCTGGGCGTCGAGCGACGCGCCGGCTTCTATGACGAGACCGGCGCGTTGCGCGACATGGTTCAAAATCATCTTCTGCAACTTCTGTGCATCATCGCGATGGAGCCGCCGGCCACTTCGGACCCGGACGCGATGCGCGACGAGAAGTTGAAAGTGTTGCGCGCGTTGCGTCCGTTGCGCGGTCGCGATGTTCTGCACAAGACCGTGCGCGGCCAGTACAAGGCCGGCGCCTCGGGCGGCAAGCCGGTCGTCGGCTATCTCGATGAGAAGGACGTGCCGGAGAACAGCAGGACCGAAACGTTCGTCGCCCTGCGCGTCGATATCGATTCGTGGCGCTGGGTCGGCGTGCCGTTCTATCTGCGCACCGGCAAGCGGCTGCAGGAGAAGCTGTCCGAGATCGTGGTGACATTCGAGGATGTGCCGCTGTCCATCTACGAGCGCCCGGACACGCCGCAAGCGCTCAACCGCCTGGTGATCCAGCTGCAGCCGGACGAAAGCATCGAGCTCACCGTGCTGGCGAAATTTCCCGGCGAGGTCATGCGCCTGCGACCGGTCAACCTGAGCCTGGATTTCTCCGAGACATTCAAAGCGCCGCGCCTGGATGCCTACGAGCGCTTGCTCACCGATGTGCTGAAGGGCAATTTGACCCTGTTCATGCGCCGTGACGAGCTCGATGCCGCCTGGCAGTGGATCGACCCCATTCGCGAGGCCTGGGAACAGTCCGACGAGGCGCCCAAGACCTACACCGCCGGCAGCTGGGGGCCGGCCGCCGCCAGCGCGTTGCTGGGTCGGGATGGCTTCGCCTGGCGTAACGAGCTGTAATAAGCGCCACCAGGCCCTTGGCGGCCTCGCGAGATATCCATGAGCTGGGTGCACGAACACCGCTTTCCCGATTCGCTGGCCCTGGCGCATGCGCTTTCGGGGGAGATCAAAGTCGATCTCGAGGAAGCCATCCAGGAGCGCGGTGCGGCCAGCCTGGTGGTCTCCGGCGGGCGTACGCCCACACGGCTGTTCGAGCAGCTGCGCAGCGAGTCGGTGGATTGGTCCAAGGTCTGGATCACGCTGGCGGACGAGCGCTGGGTGGAAACCACCGCAGCGGCGAGCAACGAGAAACTGGTGCGGGAAACCCTGCTGACTGGCCCGGCCGCAGCGGCGCATTTCGTCGGGCTGAAGAATCCGGCGCCGGCGCCCGAGGCGGGTGCCGATTGGGCGACTCGTGCGTTAACCCGAGTGCCGCATCCATTCGACGTGGTGCTGCTGGGCATGGGTGACGACGGCCACACGGCATCGCTGTTTCCTGGGTCGCTGGCGCTGGGCAAGGCGCTCGACCGCTCGGCGCAGCCGGGCTGCATCGCCATCAACTCGCTGACCGCGCCGCATGCACGGTTGAGCTTGAATCTGTCGGCGCTGCTGGATTCGCGCCGGATCATTTTGCATATCGAGGGGGAGTCGAAGTGGCAGGTTTATCAGCGCGCGAAAGCGGCGGGGCCGGTGGCCGAGTTGCCAGTGCGCTCGGTGCTGCACCAGAAAGAAGTACCCATGGACGTGTATTGGTCGCCGTGAAGAGCCCCCACACATGAGTCGATCAGCAGTTCCTCCGCGCATGATCGCGGATATCGGTGGCACCAACGCCCGCTTCGCGTTGCTCGATGGCCTGGATCGACGTGACGAGGTCGTGCTCGCGTGCGCCGACTATCCCGATCTGGTGTCGGCCGCCGAAGAATATTTGCAACGGGTCGGTGCGAAGGTCAGCGGCCGTCCGCTGGAAGCGGCGATTGCGATAGCAGGTCCAGTCACCGGCGACATCATTCGCATGACCAATCACGTGTGGCAGTTCTCCGCCGCACACACCCGGCAGCAGCTGCATCTGCGTCGCCTGATCGTGTTGAACGATTTCACCGCGCTCGCCATGGCCGTACGCCACTTGAAGGGCAGCGACCTCGATCAGATCGGCGGCGGCAAGGCGCAACCGAACGCGCCCATCGCCGTCATCGGGCCGGGCACCGGCCTGGGTGTTTCAGGCTTGATTCCGAGCGGCGAACACTGGATTCCTTTGCAAGGCGAAGGCGGGCACGTGACTTTGTCCGTGATGAACGAGCGTGAGCTGGCTGTGCTTCAGCAGCTCCAACAGCGTTTCTCGCATGTTTCTGCGGAGCGTGTGATTTCCGGACCGGGTCTGGTGACGCTGTACGACGCGTTGTGTGGCGTCGAAGGGGTGATTCCCGAAGTGCTCACGCCGCCGGAAATCACCAAGCGCGCGCAGGACGGAACCTGCCGGTTGTGTTTCGAAACAGTGAGCATGTTCTGCGCTCTGCTAGGCACGATGGCCGGCAATCTCGTGCTCACACTCGGTGCACTCGGCGGTGCTTACATCGGCGGTGGCATCGCACCGGGATTGGGACCGATGTTCACCAGCTCGCGCTTTCGCGATCGTTTCGAAGACAAAGGCCGGTTCACCGATTACGTGTCGCGCGTGCCGACGTTCGTCATTCGCGCCGAATTGCCCGCGCTGCTGGGTCTCGCCAGTGCATTCATCGACCCGGGGCCGCGCCTGGAAGCCGACTGAAGACACGCGGCAATCCCTGGCACACGGATTGCAACGCAGTAGGCATCGGAACAGTCCGTTCCACCTACTAACTCGAGTGAGCGTGCATCGTGCGTGTGCTCGTCATCGCTGAATCCGCCGATGGTGCGGAGATCCTGAAGTCGGGAGTGCAGCTGGGCGGTCATGAGTTGACCGAAGTCTTGCCCCTGGACAGTGCCTTGCCGCCCGCGCTGGAGCGGGGCAAGCCCGACGTGTTGCTGCTGGAGGCGCGCTCGCCTTCGGTGGATCTGCTCGATCGTTTGCTCGACGCCATGGGCTCGGTGGCGGTGCCGTTCGCGGTATTCGCCGGCGATGCGTCGTCGCAGGTCATTGAAAGTGGCGTGCGTGCCGGCGCCGCGGCCTTCGTGGTCGACGGGCTCGAAGCAGGGCGCGTCCCTGCCATTCTGCAAGTCGCGCTGGCGCGATTCGATTTCATCTCCAGCCTGCGCAGCGAGTTGGGCCTCGCGCAACAGAAGCTGGCTGAACGGAAGTTCGTGGAGCGCGCCAAGGGGTTGCTGATGAAGGCGCGCAATCTGAGCGAAGACGAGGCTTATCACACGCTCAGGCGCATGGCGATGGAACGCAATCGGCGCATGGGCGATGTGGCCAAGTCGGTGATCGAAATGGCCGAACTGCTGAACTGAGCGTCGCGCGGAGCGGCCCTGGGCTTTCGACTTGGTGCAGGCGCTGCGCGGCCTGCACCATAAGAGGTCTGCGAAAGATCGAATATCAGAGCTTCACCAGGCTGCTCACTTCCAGCAGCCGGTGACTGGGCACGCCGAAGTGGATGGCGGCGAGCTGGCTGTTGCGGCCCATGAGAGCGAACAATCGTTTGCGCCACAGCGGCATTCCCGAGCCCGAAGTGAATATCGGGTTCTCGCGGCCGACCACATACACGGTCGAGTCCGGCTCGTACGGCACGCCCTTCTCTTCGGCGCCCCGCAGAGCGGCGACGACATTCGGCGTTTCCATGAACCCGTAACGCGCAACGATACGGCACAGTCCCTCGCCGATGTTCTGTACTTCGATGCGCTCTTCGGGTTGCACGAACGGAACTTCCGGCCGCACGAAGGTGAGCAATACATTGCGCTGGTGCAGGACCTTGTTGAACTTCAGGTTGTTCAACAATGCGCGCGGCATGCCGCCCGCTTCGGCTGCCAGATAGACTGCCGTTCCTTCGACGCGCATCGGCGGATCTTTCTCGATCATGGTCATGAAGTCGCGCACCGGCATCTGTTCGCGAGCGATCAGCCACGCCAGCGTGCGGCGGCCTTCCTGCCAGGTGCTCATCAGAATATAGACACCCACCGCCACGGCGATCGGCAGCCAGCCGCCGTCGTCGAACTTGAGCAGGTTGGAAGAGAAAAAGCCCAGCTCTGCCACCAGGATCAGCGACAACAACGCGATGATCTTGCGGTTGTGCGGTTCCATGCGTACCCGCAGCAGCATGATGACCAGAATGGTGTCGATCAGCATCGTGCTGGAAATGGCGATGCCGTAGGCGCCGGCCAGCGCACTCGATGAACGGAAGGTGAGGATCAGCATCAGCGTGCCCGCGAACAACATCCAGTTCACCGTCGGCACGTACACCTGGCCGATCTCTTGTTCCGAAGAGTGCGTGATGCGCAGCCGTGGCAGATAGCCCAGGTTCAACGCCTGGCGGGTAACCGAGAACACCCCGGAGATCACGGCCTGCGAGGCGATCACAGTGGCGCAGGTCGCCAGTACGATCAGCAACGGCAGAAACCAGCTCGGTGCGAGCAGATAGAAAGGATTTTTGATGGCGGCCGGGTCGGAGATCAGCAACGCGCCCTGGCCGAAGTAATTCAGCACCAGCGCCGGCCACACGATCATGAACCAGCCTCTGCGGATCGGCGAGCGGCCGAAGTGGCCCATATCGGCGTACAGCGCTTCACCGCCGGTCACGGCAAGAAACACCGCGGACAATGTGACGAATCCCGCGACGCCGTTGTCGATGAAGAAACGGATGGCGTACACGGGATTGATCGCAAAGATCACATTGGGCGATTGCGCGATGTGACTTACACCGAGCACCGCAAGCGTCAGGAACCAGATCAGCGTGATGGGGCCGAACATCCGGCCCATCGCTCCCGTGCCGTGACGTTGCATCAGGAACAGTGCTGTGAGGATCAGCACGGCGCCAGGCAAGACGAAGCGCTCGAGCCTGGGTGTAGCGACTGTCAGGCCTTCCATTGCGCTCAACACGGAGATGGCCGGTGTGACAAAGCCGTCGCCGAAGAACAGGGCGGCGCCAAAAAGACCGACGGCGCTCACCGGCGCCCACACTTTCCAATTGGTGCTGGCCGTGGAAACCAGTGTGCTGAGCGCGAGCACACCGCCTTCGCCGCGGTTGTCCGCGCGTAGCACGACGCCGAGATATTTGATCGAGATGACCAGGGCCAGCGACCAGAGGATCAACGACAGCAGGCCGAGAATGTTCGCCTCGGTCACCGCGATGCCGTGCTCGGGATTGAAGCACTCACGCAGCGCGTACAGAGGGCTGGTGCCGATGTCGCCGAAGACCACGCCGAGAGCGGACAGGACCAGTTTGCGATTGGCGCCGTTACGGTCGCCGCCGGCAGAGTCGGATGAGCGGATGCCCATGATGTTGTTGTTACAAGCTAGGCGGGGCAGCAGCTGCCAAAGGCGCGGGATTCTAGAGGATTCGGAGCGAGCCGGCGAAGCTGGCTGCGCCGGGCGGGCAGCCCCGGTGGGTCAGTCGGCGAGCCGGGCCAGCCAGGGAGCAACCAGCATGCCGAACAATCCACCGATCGCGGCGGTGAAGCCCAGTCGGAGGTAGTCGACCGAACCGCCCCCCAGCTCGGCGGCGCCCCGCGCCACCAGGTTGCTGGTGATTCCCGAGCTGTCCAGCCAGCTCACCAGCGCCATGGCGAGCATGATGCCGCCGATGATGCCCGGGATGATTACAGCCAGCGTGCGACGCCAGTTCCGGCGCAAGGACTGCATCTGCTCCTGCCATTCCTGTTCGAGCCGGCGGCGGGTTTCCAGCCGCTTGCTCTCGTCGATGGCGTCGATGCGCGCCATCAGGGCCTGATCGAAACTGGCGTCGAGCCCGAGCGGCGGGGCGGACTCCACCAGCGCTTCGTCGAGCTGCTCAAATTCCGGCAGGCTGCGCTGACACAGCCCGCAAGCCGCCAGATGAGCTTCGAACGCCGCGCTATCCGCGTCGTTCAGCTCGCCATCCAGCCAATCCTGGAGGGCATGGTCCCATTGTGAATGATCGTTTGGCTGCTTCATGGTCAGGCGGCGGTGGCGGCCTCCGCTTCCTTGTTCAACTCGATTAGGCGCTTGCGAGCGCGATGAAGCAAGGCTTTGACCGTACCCAGCGGCAGGCCGAGGCTGGTAGCGGTCTGTTCGTAGGATTTGTCTTCCATATAGAACAGCACCACCGCCTGGCGATAGCGCTCCGGCAGCCGGTCGAGCAGTTGCCCGACGCTGACCGTCGCGGAGTCGTCCGCTTCGGGCGCCGCCAGGGCGGCCACGGCCGGGTTGTAGCTGTCCTCATCGTCGCTCTGATCCAGCGAGACCGTCGGCTTGCGCTTGCGGATCTCGGACAGGGCGCCGTTCTTGGCGATCGCGTAGATCCAGGTCGACAGCTGCGACTGCCCGGCGAAGCCCGGCAGGGCCTTCCAGACCCGCAGGAGCACGTCCTGGGTACAGTCCTCAGCGAGTGCGCGATCGCGTAACATACTGAATATGAGGCGGAAAACCTTATCCCGATAACGTGGTAACAACAGCGCGAACGCCTCGCGATATTGCTTGGCCTGCAGCCGCACCTGAATGTCGGCGTCTGCCTGGGAAGCTGACGAGGACGTCATTGGCTGTTGGGACGTATGAGGTTGGGGAAAAGGTTGCAGTGGGCTCACTTTATCAATGCGAGCGATTTATTAGTCCTAACACCGCCGCCGTCGACCGGTTACAACGGGTTGTTCACCGACGCCCAAAAATCGATAAACGATCGGTGCAACCTTGCACGGGGTCGGGCGCGTCTCAACCCCACGTTTGAAAACTCGACACTTTTCGAGACAGGTATATGAACAGCGATCTCGTCCCCGTAGTGGCCCTTTTTTTCTCGATGGGCCTGCCGCTGTCCGCTCTCATCGTCTGGATCGCCCTGAACTATCGTAAGCGGGTGCGGCTCATGGAACTCAGTCATGCCGAGCGCATGGCCGCCATCGAGCGCGGCATGGAGGTGCCGCCGCTGCCGCTGGAACTGATCGACGGCGGCGGCCGACGCAACCGGCGCCGCAGCTCGCTGCTGCCTGGGCTGGTGTGGTTCTTCATCGGCCTGGCCATGGTCGCCGGCTCGTTGAGCATCGGCGACGACCTGCCGGTGGTGTTCGGCCTGGTGCCGCTGGCGATCGGTCTGGCCTATCTCATCTATCACGCGGTCGAAGGCCGCCATGTCGAAGCGCGCCAGGTGGAACAGGAGATGCGCGAGCGCGCCGAGCGCAACGGCAGATCTTCGCAGGGGTCCGCAACCCTCTGAGCATCCTGCGCATCCAAATCTGAATTCGAGCCTGCGGGCTCGTAGTAAACCAAGCTCGTCGCAATGGGAGCGCTGGCCGGACGCCAGCGTCAAGGAGAGTGCTCATGCTCACGATTCGCAATCTGTCGAAGTCCTACGGCAGTGTGGCCGCGTTACGCAACGTCAACTTGCAGATTCCTGCCGGTATGTTCGGCCTGCTCGGTCCCAACGGCGCCGGCAAGTCTTCGCTCATGCGGACCATCGCGACTCTGCAGGACCCCGATGCCGGCACGATCACGTTCGACGGCATCGATGTGCTGGCAAACAAGATGGCGATCCGGCGCACGCTGGGATATCTGCCACAGGATTTCGGCGTTTATCCGAAAGTCAGCGCGCTGGGCCTGCTCGATCATCTGGCGGTGCTGAAAGGCTATTTGAATCGAGGCGAGCGCGCCGACGTGGTCGAAGCGCTGCTGCGCCAGGTGAATCTGTGGGAGGTCCGCAAGCGCAAGCTCGGCACGTTCTCCGGCGGCATGCGTCAGCGCTTCGGCATCGCGCAGGCGCTGCTGGGCACTCCCAGACTGGTCATCGTCGATGAGCCCACGGCGGGCCTCGATCCCGAAGAGCGCAACCGCTTTCTGAACCTGCTCGCCGATATCGGCGAGCAGGTCGTCGTCATCCTCTCGACGCACATCGTCGAAGACGTGACCGACCTGTGTCCGCGCATGGCCATCATCTGTCGTGGCGAAGTGTTGATGAGCGGCGAGCCGCGAGAAGCCATCGCAGCGATGCGGGATCGGGTGTGGAGCAAGCTGGTCAGCAAAGCGACCCTGCCGGACTATCAGTCGCGTTACACCGTGCTGTCGACGCGCCTGATCGCCGGCGAGCCATTGATTCATGTGTATAGCGAGACGCGCCCCGAAGACGGGTTCGCGGCTGTCGACCCGGACCTGGAGGACGTTTATTTCCAGCGCCTGCGTCAGCACGGCGCGACACAGCTCAACCTCGCGGCCTGAGCCATACAAGGAGTCGCGCCCATGTTCCGCGAATTCTTTCGTTTCGAGCTGAGTTATCAGCTGCGCTCGCCATTGCCCTGGGTCATCGCTGCGGTGTTCGCGCTGTTGGCGTTCGGTGCGACCACGAGCGACATAATCATGATCGGCGAGGGCATCGGCAATACGAACCGCAACGCGCCGTACGTCATCCTCACGTTTCTCGACGTGTTCTCGACGCTCGGCTTGTTCGTCGCGGTCGCCCTGATTGCGCAGCCGTTGCTACGCGATTTCGAGCTGGGCACCGAAGAGCTCTTTTTCAGCAAGCCGCTGAACAAAGCCACCTATCTGTGGGGGCGTTTTGCGGCCGGCTCGCTCATGACGCTGATTGTGATGATCGTCACTGCGCTGGGGATGATGCTCGGCGGGCTCATGCCTTGGATCGACCCGCAGCGTCTCGGGCCATTCTCGCTGGCGCCCTTTCTATGGGGATTCGGCGTCGTCGTCGTTCCGAATCTGCTGTTCTCCGGCGCACTGTTGAGCCTGCTCGCGGTGACGACGCGGCGGTTGTTGCTGGTGTTCATCGGAGTCGTTGCGTTTCTGACGCTGTGGGCGATTGCCGGTTCGCTCACCCAGGACATTCAATACCACACGATCGCGGCGTTGATCGATCCGCTCGGCGGCGAGGCGATCTCGCAGGCCATGCGTTACTGGTCGGTCGCAGAGCGCAACACGCAGTTGCCCGAACTGAGCGGGCTGGTGCTGCTGAACCGATTGATGTGGACAAGCGTCGCTGTTGTCATGCTGGTGGCGACACAGTTGCTGTTCAAACCGCAGCGGCAGCGTTCGAAGAAACATTGGTGGCAGCGCTCGCGCAAGAGCGAAGAGTCGTCCGAAGTCGCACCGGTGGCTAGGACACGGCCTGCGGCGAAGCAGGCGTTCGCTCCGCGAGCTTTCGATGCCAAGACAGCGTTAGGTCCAATGGCACTTACTTAAGTTGAAGGGTTCGGAAGGTAGCCATGTCGGCGTATCTGCCGCCGAGCTTTCTCGCGCGGCACCTTCAGCCATTGATAAGGTTTCGGGCGTCGTTTTCGAGCGCGCG
>Ga0182742_1000771_pt1 | contig 46736 bp, 42 predicted proteins | sample eDN5th37CBELigMG_FD_128880 | JGI IMG/M metagenome (GOLD analysis project Ga0182742, IMG submission 128880) | Enriched Miracle-Growth compost microbial communities from Emeryville, California, USA - eDNA 5th pass 37_C BE-Lig MG (version 2)... ...
AGCGTCATCCGCAGTATTGCAGCCGGCACGCGCACAGGAATCGATCGACCGAATTGCGCGGCCAGGATCTCCGCGAACTGCTGTTGTCGAACCGGGTGCGGCGAAGTGGCATTGATACCGCCTTGCATGTCGTCCTGTTTGATACAGAACCACAACAGATCGAGCAGGTCGTCGATATGAATCCACGACTGCCATTGTCGACCGGTTCCGAGCACTACGCGCATCCGCAGACGGGCGGATGGAATCAATCTCGACAGCATGCCGCCGGAGCTTCCGAGCACGATGCCGAAGCGCAGACGACATACGCGAACGTCATATTGTTCGGCCGCCTGCGCCGCGAGCTCCCAGGCCTGACAAAGATGCGATTGAAAGATCGGCTGGCCGCGCGCCGCTTCGGTGATCTCCTCGTCGCCGCGTACGCCGTAGTAGCCGATCGCCGAGGCGTTGATCAGCACCTCCGGTTTATACTCGAGGCGTGCGATCAGCTCGGTGAGTTTGTTAGTAGTGTTGAGCCGGCTGTCTAGCAATTCAGTGCGACGTGCCGGTGACCACGGTCGCGCGATGATGGATGCACCCGCGAGATTGACCATCACATCGATGCGTTCGCTCGAAACAACTTCATCGAGCGAAGTAATCACGCGCACCTGGGAACCGAGCACATCGCGGGCGTGCTGAGCATTGCGAGTCAAAGCAACGATGCTGTGCCCGTCGGCGATCAATCGCCGGCAGAGCTTGCGACCGATGAAGCCCGTCGCACCGGTCACCAACACGACACCAGGCCCGTCCGATCGGACGGCACGTCGGGGTGCGCGTTGCCACTCCGGACGGCTCATGTGACGATCTTGGCCACCTTCGTGCCCATCCGCATGAGCTTCAACAGCGTCGGCCGCGGCATGGCGCGGATCTGCTCATACCACCCCGACACCTCCTCGAGGAACTCGAGCATGTCGCCTATGCGTTGTTTCACCGCTTCGGGTGTTTCCTGATCGCGGCTGGCGTCGGCGGTAGCCTCACGCAACATTTGTAAAGTCGGGTCGATCTCGCGCTTCTTACGCCCATCCATGATCATGGTGAGCACTTCCCATATATCCTTGCGCGCCTGAAAGTAATCCCGTCGATCGCCGAGTTGATGAGTCACGTTGACCAAGTCCCAGGCCTGCAGCTCCTTGATGCTGACGCTGACATTGGAGCGCGCCACATTGAGAGTTTCCGCAATCTCCTCCGCGGTCAGCGGCGCCGGCGCGAGAAACAGCAGCGCGTGGATTTGCGCCACCGAGCGGCTGACACCCCAGCGAGTGGCCATTTCGCCCCAGTGGAGCACGCAGCGCTGCATGGTCGGGGTAAGCTGCATATACAGACCCATCCGTAATTTCTGTCTTTTCTGAAATGTAAATATGCACCGACGCCGTGTCAAGTCGATAGCCCGAGGGCGCGCATGAGCGCGAGTCGCCCTCATATCCTGATCGCCGGTTGCGGCTATGTGGGCCAGCGCCTGGCCGTTCGCCTGCGGGACCGCTATGAGGTCACGGCCCTGGTGCGGGCGAATGACAAGGCCGCCGCGCTGGAGCGGCAGGGCTTCAAGACCGTGGTCATCGATCTGGATCGGGTGCGAGCCTGGGCCAGCATTCCCGAACGGCTGGACCAGGAAGCCTTCGTTTACCTGGCTCCGCCGCCCGGCTCGGGCGAGAGCGACCTGCGGCTCGATCGCTTCCTGCACCTGGCCATCGTGCCGCCGAAAAGCTTCGTCTACATGAGCACGACAGGCGTGTATGGCGATGCCGAGGGCGGCCTGGTCGACGAAAGCACGCCCGTCATGCCGCGCACCGACCGGGCCCGCCGGCGTGTGAGTGCGGAGGAAATGACCCGCGTGTGGTGTCATGAGCGACGCGTTCGCCGGGTCGTTTTACGCGTCCCCGGGATCTATGGCCCGAATCGGCTGCCGCTCGAACGACTGCGCAACTCAGAACCGGTTGTACGGCCCGAGGATGCGGGCATTAGCAACCGCATTCATGTGGATGACCTGGTTGCGGCCTGCGAGGCGGCAATCGAGAACAAAGAGGCGCGTGGCGTATACAACGTCACCGATGGCAACTCCATGAGCTCCACGGCGTACTTCGATCTGGTCGCGAAGATCGCCGGCCTGCCCTCGCCGCCACGCGTCTCGATGGAAGAAGCCCAGCTCACCTTCAGCCCGGAGCGCCTGTCGTTCCTCAACGAGTCGCGCCGGGTGAGCAACGAGCGCATGCTCAAGCACCTGGGCGTGAAGCTGCAATACGCCGACCTGGAAGCCGGCATCCGCGCCAGCCTCACCTGATCATCGATCAGTTCGGCTGGCTCTTCTTGCTGTCGAGCCACTTGGTGATGGGCTTCCACTGCTCCCAGTCGGGGCTCGCGAGGTACTCGGGCAGCTCGAAAATGCTCATGCCGCGCTGATAGGCCCGCAGATAGTTGGTCGACTGACGCAGCTGACCCAGATAGGGCACTTTGAGCTTGTCGAGGTACTGATCCAGCTCGTCGAACAGCAGCGTGTTCTCCCGCACCCGGTTCGCCACCATGCCGACCCTCGCCTGTTGACGTTGCACCTTACCCAGCTCCAGCAGCTCTTCCATGAAGCGCGCCGAGGCTTTCATGTCGATGGGTGAAGGCATCACCGGCACGAGGATGGTCTCGGCCCGGCGGACCAGCTCGTTCATTTCGCTGCCATGAGTCCTGGCCGGAGCGTCGATGACCAGCACGTCGGTATCGCGAGGCACGCCTCGTATACCTTCGTCATACGCCGGCACGCCGGCGATCTTGGGCAGATCCTCCGGCCGTATCGCCAGCCAGTCCAGACTGGAGCGCTGCGGATCGTAGTCGGCAATCGCCACCTTGGCGTCCTGGCTCGCAAAGTAACAAGCGATATTGGTGGCCAGCGTGCTCTTGCCGCTGCCGCCCTTGGAGTTCATTACCATCACGTGGCGCATGAAATTCCTCGCTTCGCCGGAAATAGAACAATCTTGGGCCCGCCGAGGCAGGCTGGACTGTGCTGGGTTTCGCGTTGTTGCGAATGATATGCTTCGCAAATGCGCCTGTCTTTCACCAAGATGCAGGGCCTGGGCAACGATTTCATCGTGTTCGACGCTCCGGCCGGCACGGAATTGCCTTCCGCCGAAGTGTTTCGCCGCCTCGCCGACCGCCGCCTCGGCATCGGTTTCGATCAGGCGTTGGTGCTCATGCCGCCCTCCAAGGAAGGCTTCGATGTGTTCTATCGCATCTTCAATGCCGACGGCTCGGAGGTCGAACAGTGTGGCAACGGCGCCCGCTGTATCGCCAGCCTCGTGGCTCGCAAGCTCGGCAAAGCCCGCGTGCAGATGGACAGCCCCGGCGGCCAGGTCAACGGCTTTCTGAGGGACGACGGCCTCGTGTCCGTCGATATGGGTGTGCCGGATTTTTCCCCGGCCGCGCTGCCCTTCGAGGCCTCGCGCGAGGCCAATGTGTATCCACTGCGTGTCGGCGAAAAGGAACTGCAGATCGGCGTCGTGTCGATGGGCAATCCACATGCCGTCATGCAAGTGCCCTCCGTGCGGGATGCCGCCGTGGACACGCTGGGGCCCGCGGTAGAGAATCATTCCCGCTTCGCCAGGCGCACCAACGTGGGCTTCATGGAAGTGGCGGGGCCGACTCACATCCGCTTGCGGGTGTTCGAGCGAGGTGTCGGCGAGACGCAGGCTTGCGGCACCGGAGCCTGTGCGGCCGTCGCCATCGGACGACGCTGGGGACTGCTGCAAGAGGAAGTGCAAGTGGACGCGCCAGGCGGTCGCATGATCGTGCGCTGGCCCGGGCCCGGCAAAGCGCTGTGGCTCACGGGCCCTGCGGTCGCGGTTTTCGAAGGCACGGTGGAAATTTGAGCGTTGAGAATCAAGCGGAACAACAAGGCACCTGTATGAGCAAGCAACCGGTCCGCGGTGCCGATGCGGAGAATCTCCCTCCCGCGGTCAGCGGCAAGCAGGATCACAGCGGGCCCAGCGAGACGCAGATCGCTGACTACCTGCAGAACAACATCGATTTCTTCGAGCGACACTCCGCCTTGCTGACCAAGCTGAAGCTGCCCCACAGCCGTGGCAACGCCACGGTCTCGCTGGTGGAGCGTCAGGTCTCTGCGCTTCGCGACAAGAACCAATCTTTGGAATCGCGGCTGCGTGAGTTGATCGACGTGGCTCGCAGCAATGACGTGCTCGCCGCGAAGATCCACCGGCTCGCCTGCCGCTTGGTGCGCGCACGCAGCGCCGGCACCTTGCTGGACTCGATGGAAACATCGCTGCGCGAAGACTTCGGCGCCTCCGAATGGTTGCTGCTGCTCGCGCCCAATCGCCAGACGGGCTTCAGCGGCATCGACAGCCGTCATTTGCGCCTGCTGGATGCGAATGCGCCCGAACTGAAGATGTTCGATACGTTGTTCGAGTCGGCGCGCCCTCGTTGCGGCCAGATTCGCGACAGCCAACGTGACTTTCTGTTCGGCGCCGGCACCGTCGAGATCGGCTCCGCCGCGCTCGTGCCACTCGGCCGTGAAGCCGGCTTCGGCCTGCTCGCCATCGGCAGCCCCGACGCGCAACGTTTTCACCCGACCATGAGCACCGACTTCCTGGCGCGCATTGGCGATCTGGTGAGCGAGGCTGTCGCGGCCGCCTGAGCTCGCGGCCGGGCAGGCGTTGTTCGATGGATGATTCCGCCCTCGCCTGGCTGCCGAAGTTCTTCAGCTACTTGTCCGTCGAGCGGCGCATGTCGCCGCACACGGATTCCAACTATCGCCGCGACTTGAAACGTTTCGTCGCTCACTGCGACAAGCACGGCGTCACCGACTGGTCGAGCGTCGATGGGCAGCACGTTCGCGCCTTTGCCGCCGCCGAGCATCGGTGCGGCGCCTCGCCGCGGACGATCCAACGCCGACTGAGCGCCATTCGAAGCTTTTATAACTTTTTGCTGCGCGAGGAAGAGGAAGAGAAAAACAAGGAAGTGAAGGATCGCAAGAGCAGCGGCGTCAAGCTCAACCCGGCCATCGACGTGCAGGCGCCCAAGGCCAAGAAGCGATTGCCCGCGACCATCGACGTCGATCAGATGACTCGTCTGCTGAGTTTCCGCACCGATGAAGAAATCAGCGTGCGTGACAAGGCCATCATGGAATTGTTCTATTCCTCCGGCCTGCGCTTATCCGAACTGGTCGGCCTGGACCTCACCGATATCGACCTGGTCGACCGCACCGTTCGCGTGCTCGGCAAAGGCGGCAAGACTCGCGTCGTGCCGGTCGGTCGGCACGCTGTCGAGGCCATCGATCGCTGGTTGCTCGAGCGCACCAAGCTCGCCGACGTAGGAAATGCCGCGCTGTTCGTGGGTAAGCTTGGCGATCGGATCAGCCCGCGCTCCGTGCAGAAGCAAGTCGCCGCGTGGGCGAAGCACCAAGGCCTGGGCGTGCACGTCCACCCGCATATGTTCCGGCACTCGTTCGCGACACATCTGCTGGAATCGAGCCAGGACCTGCGCGGCGTCCAGGAACTGCTGGGCCACGCGAACATAGCAACCACTCAGATCTACACCCACCTTGATTTTCAGCACCTCGCCAAGATTTACGACAAGGCACATCCTCGGGCGCGTCGTAAGGGCTGAAACGGTTTTGCCGGGGCCTGGCAGACAGATCTCGATCGCCGCCGCCCTGGGTTAGACTTGTCGGGTCGCGTCGGCTCCCAGGCCGTGTCACCGGCGATCGGCGGCGACCAGATACCAGGCTTACGCAAGCCACCCAGCTTTTCTGCAGATCCAGATAATGAGCGAATCACCCCACGCAACTACCATCCTCTCCGTCCGCCGCAACGGCGTCGTCTGCATCGGTGGCGACGGGCAGGTGTCGTTAGGCAACACCGTGATGAAGGGCAATGCTCGCAAGGTGCGGCGCCTGTACGACGGTAAAGTGCTGGCAGGGTTCGCTGGCGGCACTGCCGACGCATTCACGCTGTTCGAGCGCTTCGAAACCAAGCTGCAGCAGTACGGCAATCTGACGCGCGCCGCGATCGAGCTCGCGAAGGACTGGCGCAGCGATCGCAGCCTGCGGCGACTGGAAGCATTGCTGTGCGTCGCCGACGGCAAGAGCTCGTTCATTATTTCGGGCAACGGCGACGTGATCGAGCCCGAAGACGATATCATGGCCATCGGCTCCGGCGGCGCCTTCGCTCAATCCGCCGCTCGCGCGTTGTTACAGAACACCGAGCTCGATGCCCGCACCATCGTCGAGAAGGCGTTGAACATCGCCGCCGACATTTGTATCTACACCAATCGCAATCTCACGATCGAAGAGCTGAAGTGACTCTTCCACCCCGTATGTCAATGACTCCTCGCGAAATCGTTCAAGAGCTCGACAAGCACATCGTCGGTCAGGGCGCGGCCAAACGCGCAGTCGCCATTGCGCTGCGTAATCGTTGGCGGCGCATGCAGGTCGCCGAATCGCTGCGTGCCGAGATCACACCAAAGAACATTCTGATGATCGGCCCCACGGGCGTCGGCAAAACCGAGATCGCACGACGTCTCGCTCGCCTCGCTCGTGCGCCCTTCATCAAAGTCGAAGCAACCAAGTTCACCGAAGTCGGTTATGTCGGCCGCGAGGTCGACTCCATCATCAAGGATCTGATGGACGTCGCGGTCAAGATGACTCGCGAGGAAGAAATGGAGAAGGTGCGTCATCGCGCCATGGATGCCGCCGAAGAGCGCGTGCTCGACGCGTTGCTGCCCCGGCCGAAATCGATGGGTTTCAATGCCGAACCCGAGCCCACCCCTCGCGACGGCGAAACCCGCCAGAAATTCCGGAAGATGCTGCGCGAAGGCCAGCTCGACGAGCGTGAGATCGAGGTCGAGGTCCGCGCCCTGCCCGTCGGCGTCGAGATCATGGCGCCCGCCGGCATGGAAGATCTCACCAACCAGTTGCAGAGCATGTTCTCCAACTTAGGCGGCTCTCGCACCAAGACTCGCAAGGTCAGAGTTCGTGAAGCATTCAAACTGCTGACGGACGAAGAAGCCGCGAAGATGGTCAACGAAGAAGAGTTGAAGCTGCGGGCGCTGCAGAACGCAGAGCAGAACGGCATCGTGTTCATCGATGAGATCGACAAGATCGCCCGTCGCCAGGAAACTCACGGCGCCGACGTGTCGCGTGAAGGCGTGCAGCGCGACCTGCTGCCGCTCGTGGAAGGCAGCACCGTGACCACCAAGCACGGCATGGTGAAGACGGACCATATCCTCTTCATCGCTTCGGGCGCATTCCACATGTCCAAGCCTTCGGACCTGATCCCCGAGCTGCAAGGCCGTTTTCCGATTCGTGTGGAACTGGACGCGCTCAAGGTCGAAGACTTCATTCGTATCTTGACCGAGCCCGATGCATCGCTGTGCACGCAGTACAAAGCACTCATGGCGACCGAAGGCGTGACACTCGACTTCGATCGAAGCGGCGTCCGTCGCCTCGCGGAAGTCGCCTATCAGGTCAACGAGCGCACTGAAAACATCGGCGCACGCCGCCTGCATACCGTCCTCGAACGGCTACTCGAAGCGCTGTCGTATGAAGCCGCGGACAAGAACGGTATCAACGTCACCGTCGACCAGGAGTATGTCGACAAGCACCTCGGCGAGCTGGTGAAAGATGAGGACCTGACGCGCTACATTCTGTAGGCTGGGTTGGCCATGCCGCATCCAACCAACATCAAATCGCGCACCAGGTCCCGTGTGCTGGAAGTGAGCTTCGACGACGGCTCCGTCTTCGAGCTCCCGTATGAGTATCTGCGGGTGTTCTCGCCGTCGGCCGAGGTGCGCGGCCACGGCCCCGGCCAGGAGCAGCTGCAGCTCGGCAAGCACGAAGTGGTGGTGACGCAGGTCGAGCCGGTGGGCAATTACGCGGTCAAACTGGTGTTCGACGACGGTCACAATACCGGCCTCTACACCTGGGCCTACCTGTACGAACTGGGCCGGGACCGCCCGCAGAAATGGCAAAGTTACCTGGACCGGCTCGAGGAACTGGGCATTTCATACCCGACGGTGCTGCCGAAAAAGCCCGCACCGTTTCGCTGAGCCCCGCGGCTGCCTGCCTGGACCCACAATCTGGCCATTAAGCTTCGGCCCTCGCTCAGCCCTCGCGCAAAAACGATTAGAATGCGTCGTCACAGCCAGCGACGACCATGACCGCCAACTCCTCAAACTCTCCCCCGAACGGCACCACCGATTTCGGCTACCAGCAGGTCCCGGTCGCCGAGAAGCAGGCGCGGGTTCGAGCCGTGTTCGAATCGGTCGCGGGCAACTACGACCTGATGAACGACCTTATGTCGGCGGGCACGCACCGACTCTGGAAGCGGTTCACGCTCTCGCAAACCGGATTGCGTCCGGGCCAGCGCGCGCTCGATGTAGCCGGTGGCACGGGCGACCTGTCGGCGGGCATGTGCAAGCAGGTCGGCGAGGACGGGCTGGTCGTGCTGACCGACATCAACGCCGCCATGCTGGCGGAAGGTCGCGACGCGATGACCGACCGAGGCTTCGTGAACAACGTGCGCTTCTCGCTCGCCAATGCCGAGCGGCTGCCGTTTCCGGATAGCAGCTTCGATTGCGTCACCATCGGCTTCGGTCTGCGCAACGTCACGGACAAAGCTGCAGCGCTCCGCTCCATGCAGCGCGTGCTCAAACCCGGCGGCCAGCTGTTGATTCTGGAGTTCTCACATCCCGTGGTCCCTGGATTGAAGCCGCTGTACGACGCCTACTCGTTCTCGGTGTTGCCGTGGCTCGGCAAAGTGGTGGCGCGTGACGAAGCCAGCTATCGCTATCTCGCCGAATCGATTCGCAAGTTCCCCAAGCAGCAGGAACTGATCCAGATGATGCAAGAGGCGGGGCTGGAGAATTGCAGGTATCACAATCTCACCGGCGGCATCGTCGCCCTGCATCGTGGCTATCGTTTCTGATATGCGCCTGACGCCGCTGGAATCGCTGCTCAACCGGAATATCGCCGCTTCGTCCGCGGCGCGTGCGTCGTGCCGTCGTCTGAACGGCAAAGTGATGGCGCTGCATGTCGAAGGCATGCCGCTCAGCATCTATTTCAAATCGAACGGCGAGCAGATGTCGCTCGACACGCAGCACGAAGGCGCGGCCGATGCGACGCTGTCCGGCACACCGCTGTCGTTGCTGCGCATGGCCGGACCGGCGCCCGAGGCGGCGTTACGAACGGGTTCCGTGCACATCCATGGCGACGCCGAGATCGCGCAGACCTTCAGCGAGCTGCTCAAACAAGCCCGGCCCGATCTGGAAGAAGAGCTGTCGCGCGTCATCGGCGACGTGGCCGCGCATCAAGTCGGCAATGTGGCTCGTTCAGCGCTCGATTTTGCACGCCGAGCCGCCGACACCTTGGCACAGAATGTTTCTGAATATCTCCAGGAAGAAGGGCGCGATGCTCCCAGCCGGACCGAGGCGGATGAATTCATTGCTGGCGTCGACAAGCTGCGCGACGATGTCGATCGGCTCGAAGCCCGTCTGTCACTGCTCGAACGCAAGCGCGGTTGAAGCATGCGCCTGAGAGTGATTTCGCGGCTGCTGCAGATTCAACGGGTCCTGGTGCGTCATCGCCTGGACGAGATCATCGTTGCGACTCACCTGTTCCGGCCCGTGCGGTTCGCGTTCTATCTCTCCCCGAACACCTGGTTCCGGCGCACAGCCTCGCGCTCTCGCGGCGAACGCCTTCGGCTCGCGCTGGAGGAGCTCGGCCCGATCTTCATGAAGTTCGGCCAGACGCTGTCGACCCGCCGCGACCTGCTGCCGCGAGATATCGCCGACGAGCTGGAAAAACTGCAGGATCGCGTGCCGCCGTTCTCGAACGACGCCGCTCGCGCCATTGTCGAAGCCGCGTACGAGCGCCCCACGGGTGACGTGTTTGCCCGCTTCGACGCTGCCCCGCTAGCCGCGGCGACCATTGCTCAAGTACACGGTGCGCAGCTCAAAGACGGTAAAGAAGTCGTCGTAAAAATTGTGCGGCCGGGCATTCGCGAACTGATCGAGCGCGATGTCGAAGTGCTGTATGCGCTCGCGGATCTCGCGAATCGCTACTGGAGAGACGCACCGAGACTGCGACCGGTCGAGCTGGTCCGTGAGTACGAGAAGACCATCATCGATGAGCTGGACCTCAAGCGAGAGGCCGGCAACGCCGCGCAGCTCAAACGAAACTTCGCGAACTCGCGGTTGCTATACGTGCCCGAAGTCTATTGGGATTACACACGCAGCAACGTGATGGTGATGGAGCGCGTGCAAGGCGTGCTGATCAATGACATCGCCGAGCTGCAGCGTCGCGGCGCCAATATTCAGCGTCTGGCCGAGAACGGCGTGGAGATCTTTTTCACGCAGGCGTTCCGCCACAATTTTTTCCACGCCGACATGCACCCCGGCAACATCTTCGTGCTGCTGGACAATCCGGAGCAGCCCCAGTACGCCGCGGTCGACTTCGGCATCGTCGGCACGCTGGCGCCGCGCGATCAGCATTATCTCGCCGAGAATTTCCTGGCGTTCTTCGAGCACGACTATCGCCGGATCGCGCAGCTGCACATCGATTCCGGCTGGATTCCGGCGCATGTTCGCGTCGATGAGCTGGAGTCGGCGGTGCGCACTGTGTGCGAGCCGATCGCGAACAAACCGTTGCGGGAGATTTCCTTTGGCCAGGTGCTGATCAGCCTGTTCGAGGCTGCGCAACGCTTCGATGCGCAGATGCAGCCGCAGCTCATGCTGATCCAGAAGACGCTGCTGCAGATCGAAGGTGTCGGTCGTCAGTTGTATCCGGATCTGGATTTGTGGAAGACCGCTCAGCCCCTGCTGCGTCAGTGGATGGCCGAGCGCTGGAGCCTGCGCGCACTGGCCCGCGATGTGCGCAAACAGCTGCCCGACATGTTGCAGGCATTACATCAGTTGCCGCCCCTGGCGGAAAACGCGATTCAACGCGCGTCGGATGGACGATTCCGCGTACCGATCGATACGACCGAGATCGAGCGACTGAAGCAAACCATCAGGGAGGACGGCCGCCGCCGCGACGTGACGTTGGTAACTGCCGTCGGAGTCCTGAGCGGCATCATCCTGCTCGCGACTGGAACCGGCCCGGATTGGCTCGGCTACACGCTGCTCGGCGCCAGCATCTTGGGCCTGCTGACGCTCCGCAAATAACTCCCAACGGTTGCTGCGTTACGCGCCGGCGGGCTTCTGCCCGCCGCGGATCAGCTCCCACACCACCGGCATCACCGAGATCACGATGATCAGAATCGTGACGATGCCGAAGTTCTCCTTGATCAGCGGCACGTTGCCGAACAGGTAACCGCCCCAGATGAAAATGCTCACCCACAGAAAACCGCCCAGCAGGTTGTAGGTGAAGAACTTCGCTCGGTTCATGTCGCCCACGCCGGCAACGAACGGAGCGAACGTGCGCACGATCGGCACGAAGCGCGCAAGCACGATGGTCTTGGCGCCGTACTTCTCATAGAAGGCGTGCGTGCGATCCAGATATTCCTTTTTCAGCCAGCGGATACTGCCGCTGAACGCTCGCGGCCCGATGGCGCGGCCGATGCGATAGTTGGTCGCATCTCCCAGCCACGCTGCCACCATCAACAGGCCCCACAAGGCCGGAGCATTGAGCGTGCCCGTGGTATCGACTGCCGCCAGTGCGCCGAGCGCAAACAACAACGAGTCGCCGGGGAGAATCGGAGTCACCACCACACCGGTCTCGCAGAAAACGATCACGAACAGGATCGCGTAGATCCAGTAGTGATAATCGGCGATGAGCTCGATGAGGTGCTGGTCGAGGTGCAGGATGAAATCGATGAACCAGGTGATCAGCTCCATATGGTTCGGCCCCTCAGGAAGCCGCCCGCAGCGGCTTCACGCGGGGCTGATTGTGCTCATCGACGAGCACCACGATGGGCTCATGCTTCTCGAGCTCGGCTTCGGAATATTGCGAATAGGCGCAGATGATCAGCAGGTCGCCGACCATGGCGCGGCGAGCGGCGGCGCCATTCAACGAAATCGCACCCGAGCCGCGCGGCGCCTTGATGATATAGGTCGAGAAACGTTCGCCGTTGTTGACGTTGTACAGTTCGATGTACTGGTTTTCCCGTAACCCGGACGCCTCCAGCAGGCCTTCGTCGATGCCGCACGAGCCCTCGTAATCGAGATCGGCCTCGGTCACGCGCACCCGGTGCAGCTTCGCCTGGAGCATGGTTCGAAACATGAAGGTCCTCTGGAGTGGGTGGGCTGGAGCAGCCCGTCAATGCGCGGCCCGAAGGCTGCAGGCAGGGGGCACCAGTGTCAAGGTGACCGGGAGCGGCAGGATCAGGTCGATGGCGCGACTCTGGCAGCTTCCAACAGCCGATCGAGCAGCGGTTCGATCTCGGTCCCGACCAATAGTGCCGCGCGATGCTGGGGCCGTTGGAAACCCTCGGCCACGGCCAGATCCAGAAACTGAACGAACTGATCGTAGTAGCCGCGGAAATTCAGCAGCCCGCTCGGCTTCCTGTGCAAGCCGAGCTGATACCAGCTCCAGGCTTCGAACAGCTCGTCCATGGTGCCGATTCCGCCCGGCAGAGTCAGGAACGCATCGGACATCACACCCATCTGGAACTTCCGCTCGGAGAGGGTGCCGACGACGCGCAGATCGGTCAGACCGCGATGGGCGACCTCGCGATCCATCAACATCTGAGGAATGATTCCGACGACTTGTCCGCCGGCCGCCAGGGCAGCATCCGCCAGGGCGCCCATGAGCCCCACCTTGCCCCCGCCGTAGACCAGGGTCAGCTGCCGTTCGGCAATCAGCCGGCCGGTGTCCCGGGCCAGCTCCATATATTCGGGCCGGTTGCCCGGGCCGGAGCCGCAAAACACACAGATGCTGCGCATGGCACGATTCTAACCGAGGTTTCGTTAAGTTAACCGAGACGGCGAAGCGTGCGAACCAGTGCACATTTCGCGACTCGGACCCGAGCCTGTCAGTGTTCTTTGGAGCACTGGCTCTCAAGCCGGGTGGCCGCATCCCGATATGTTCTAACAATGTCACGCGGGCGCGGGCACGAAGACCATCCGTCCAGATGCAAGGGACTCTTCAATACTGGCTGGCATATCTGCCGCTGCTGGCGATCCTCGCGGCACCCACGGTGGTGGCCACTTGGTTCGCATTTCAGCTGCACCGGGAGCGGGTCTTGCGGCGCCGTGACGGCGCCGACTATTTGACCGGCCTGCCCACTCGACGCACCGCCGCCGCCGTAGCCTCGCAGGCCATTCTCGACGCCAGGCACAACGGCACCGAATTCGCCGTCATCGTACTGAACGTCGATCGCTTGAAGCCCATCAACGATTCGCTCGGCCACCAGGCCGGAGACGAGCTTCTGCTGGGTTTGGCGCAACGTTTGCGGGCGACGCTCGGCCATCACAATGTGCTGGCAAGACTGGCCGGGGATGAGTTCACGATCATCGCGCGCGATCTGGAAGGTCCGCGCGAAGCGGAAACACTCGTGAACAAGATCGCCGCAACGGTGCGAGAACCGTTCGAGATCGCCTCCTTCGATATTCATACCTCGCTGACCATCGGCGTCAGCATGTATCCACTCGACGGCGAGACGTTCGACGTTCTGTTGCGCCGGGCAGAGATGGCCCTGCGCTGCGCGAAATCGGCGAGCCGCGGCAGCTATCGTTTCTACGCGCTGGAAATGTCGAACGCCGCGGACGAACGCCTGTCGCTCGAGAACGATCTGCGTCGCGCGCTGGAGCTGGGCCAGCTGGAACTGCACTATCAGCCCAAGGTCGACATCGGCACCAATCGCATTCGTAGCGCCGAAGCACTGCTGCGCTGGCGCCATCCCACGCGCGGGCTCGTGCCACCGAATGTTTTCATTCCCATCGCCGAAGACACCGGACTGATCGTACAGATCGGCGAATGGGTGCTGCGCGAGTCGTGCCACCAGGTGCGGGCCTGGATCGATTCGGGAATGTCGCCGTTGCGCGTGGCCGTCAACCTGTCGGCCAAGCAGTTTCGGCACGTCGATCTGGTTGCGGTGATCCGCTCGGCGCTCGATGAAGCCCAGCTGCAGCCCGGCTACCTGGAGCTCGAGATCACCGAGAGCGCGATCATGGACGACGCCGAGAAATCCGCAGCGACGTTGGAATTCCTGAGCACCATGGGCGTGCACATCTCCATCGACGATTTCGGCACCGGCTACTCCAGCCTGAGCCATCTGCGCCGCTTCCCGCTGGACAAGCTCAAGATCGATCGCAGCTTCGTGCGCGACCTGATGTCCAATCCGGACGACGCGTCCATCGTCAAAGCCATCATCTCGCTTGCTCACAACTTGCGGCTGCGAGTGGTCGCCGAAGGGGTCGAAACCGCCGAGCAACTCAGCTTCCTGCGCGAGCTCGGCTGCGATCAATATCAAGGATACTTCTGCAGCCCTGCGGTCCCGCCACCGGCGTTCGAAGCGCTGTTGCAAAGAATGCGCGCCGATCTTCCTGAGCTGACCGAAGCGGACATGCTCCGCACGCAGAGCCGCCTGTCGGCGTTCTCGCCGGAGAGCGCTAGTAGTGGTCGGTAGCGCGGCGGCCGCGAGATTTCCGGCGTTCGCGTCCCGAATATCCAGTCATGATCATGCCGACATCGCTGTTTCGCCGCGGCCCCGAGCGACGATCCTTGTGGTGTTTGAAACGGCAACCGCAAGTGGCGGCATCGCAGCTCGGCAGCGGCAGGCGCGGCGCCTGCCGGGACAGAAATCGCTGACCTGAGAATCGATAGGCCGCGGCACACGCATCGGTACCGGGCAGCACCGAAACTGCGTGATAGGGACTGGTTTGGGTCGTCGCCGGACGCCGCTCCGGAGCCTTTTTGGCTCCGAACAGCGCTGCGAAGAATCCTGGGGACTTCGACGTCATCGCTCCCGCCTGAACACGTCGAACGTGCAGCATTGCTGACGTTCTTAAGAATCGAGAAGGCGGATTGTTCCTAGACTCGCGCGCGCAGCGCAAGTGAACGATGGGCCGAGCGTGCCGTTGCGCCGTGGAAGCAGCAACGGCACGCTCATGTGTTGGAAATATTTACCGTCGCCTGCGCACGACAACGTCCGATGACTCAATCGCGCAGCGAACGCAGAAACTTCGCCGGGTCTTCACCGCGCTCCAGCACTTCGACCAATGCCGATCCCACGATCGCACCGTCGATGAACGGAGTGAGCCGCTGAACCTGCTCGCGGCTGCGAATGCCGAAGCCTGCGCACACCGGCACCGGCGAGAGCTTCTTCACCCGATCGAAGTACTCCAGCACTTCTTCGGGTACGGCAACGTTCTTGCCGGTCGTGCCCGTCATGGTTACTGCATAGATGAAGCCACCACTGCCTTCGGTCAGCATCTGCATGCGCTCGATGGGCGTCACCGGTGTCACAAACTGAACGAGGGCGAGGCCACGCGCATCCAGCGCGTTGCGCAGCTCGTGACTTTCCTCGAACGGCAGATCGGGAACGATGAAACCCGCGATGCCGGCGCGTGCCGCATCTTCTGGCAGCTTGTCCATGCCGTAGGCGAGCAGCGGATTCAGGTAGCTCATCAACAGTAGCGGTGCTGGCGGCTTCACCTCCGCACGCGTCAACTCCTGCAGAATCCACCGCAGCGACACACCTTGCTCCAACGCGGCGCGGCTGGAGCGCTGAATCGTCGTGCCGTCCGCCATCGGATCGGTGAATGGCACGCCGATCTCGACCACATCGGCCACGGCGCCGACCGCGTTCAGTTGCTCGATGAAACCTTCTTTCCTGGGAAAGCCCGCGGTGATGTAAGCGATCAGCGCCGGCTGACCGGTGGCGCGCCGATTGCGAATCGCGGTGCTGATGGAATCACGAGCGGACATCAGAGCACATCCTTCAAAAGCGTACGTTGCAGCGTCGGCATGTCTTTATCGCCGCGACCGGAGAGCGCAATCAGAATGCGCTTGCCGGGATTCGCGAGGGCATATCGTTTCGCACCCGCCAGCGCGTGCGACGATTCGATCGCAGGCAGGATGCCTTCGGCCGCACAGCATTCGGCCAGTACGGCGAGCGCGTCGTCATCGTTGACCGCTTCGTATTTCACGCGATCGATGCTCGCGAGCAGCGCGTGCTCGGGGCCAACCCCCGGATAATCCAGACCGGCCGAGACGGAATGCGTTTCCTGGATCTGGCCGTTCTCATCCTGCAACAGCAGCGAGAAACAACCCTGCAGTACGCCGGGTGTGCCGTACGCGATCGAAGCCGCGTTCTGACCGAGGCCCGAGCCCATGCCGCCCGCTTCGAGGCCGAGCATCTGCACGTCTTTGTCCTTGACGAACGGATGAAACATGCCGATGGCGTTCGAACCGCCGCCGACGCAAGCGACGACGAGATCGGGCAACTTGCCGGTGCGTTCGAGAATCTGCACGCGGGCTTCGCGGCCGATGACCGATTGCAGCTCACGCACGATGTATGGATACGGATGCGGACCAATGGCCGAGCCCAGGCAGTAATACGTCCCGTTGGGATCGGACACCCAGTCACGCAGTGCTTCATCCACAGCGGCGCGCAATGTTTTATCGCCGCTGGTGACCGGCACGACGGTAGCGCCGAGCAGCTTCATGCGACCGACATTCGGCGCCTGTCGCTCCATGTCGACCGATCCCATATACACCGTGCAGGGCATGCCCAGACGCGCACAGGCAGCAGCGGACGCAACGCCATGCTGGCCGGCTCCGGTTTCGGCGATCACTCGCTTTGCGCCAAGCTTCTTGGCCAACAGCACCTGGCCGATGGAGTTGTTGATCTTGTGCGCGCCAGTGTGAGCGAGGTCTTCGCGTTTCAACCAGATCTCCGCGCCCCACTTCTCCGAGAGCGTACGGGCGAAGGTCAGCGGCGTGGCGCGACCGACCCAATTGTGCAGTTCGTCGTGAAATTCGCGCAGGAAATCCGGATCGCGCAGATAGCGGTCCACGCCTGCCTGCAGCCGATCGAGCGCCGGCACCAGCGTTTCCGGGATGTAGCGACCCCCGAACGGCCCGTAACGACCGCGTTCGTCGGGATAGGCATCCTGCTGGACGTTCGCGATCAGCGCCTGCCGCTCGCTCTTGCTCAAGGAATGTTTCATTTCACTGCTCCGTTGTCCGCCGCACGTGCGTTACGGACAAAGTCATAAATCTTCTGCGGATCCTTCACCCCGGGTCGCGCCTCGACGCCGCTGCTCACGTCGACGCCGAACGGGCGGGCGATCGCAATCGCCTCGGCCACATTCGCGGGCTGCAGCCCACCTGCCAATATCAGCTGCGTTCGTGCAGCGAGGCTGGCAGCCGCGGACCAATCGGTCGTCTCGCCCGTGCCACTGACAGGCCCTTCGAACAACAGCCGCGAAGGTAGCGTCGCTGGCAGCTCGCGCCCGGCGCGAAAGACCGGTGTCACTCGCAGCTCTTCGGGCACACGCAAGGTCGCGAGGTCTTCGGCGTCCGTCTGCAACACATCGGGCCGAAACTGCGACCACACTTCGTCGAGCTCGGCCTGCGATGGATGCAACATCACCGCGACACGCAAGATCTCGCGAGGTACCGCCCGGGCCAGTTCCGCCGCTTGTCGAGCGGTGACCTTGCGCTTGGACTCGGCGAACACGAAACCGACCGCGTTCACACCAGCGTCGACCGCCGCAGCGACAGCCTCGGACGTGGTCAGCCCGCAGACCTTGACCCAGATGCTCCCGCTCACTGCCGGCCCAAGCGCGTGAAAGCAGCGTGATGTGCCAGGGTTGTGAGTCGTGCGGCCATCATCCTTCTTGCACTTCGCCCTTCGCGATTCGCAGCTTGCGACTGGCCTTGCTCATCGCCGCCTGTCGACCCGTCGAGAGCATCTTGCCCAGCAGCTCACGCGGTTGCGGCGCTTTCATGAGCGTCGTACCGATCAATGCGACGCGATAGCCGAGCTCGACGATGTTGGCCACGTCCTCGAGCGTATTCACGCCGCTCTCGGCGACCGGCGCGAAGCCCGGCGGCATGTTCTCCGCCAGCTCGGACAAGCGCGACAGCTCGACGGTGAGCTTGTCGAGGTCGCGGCAATTGAGGCCGACCAGGATCTGTTCGTCGTGACCACGCCGAAGAGCGAGAACCTCGCGCGCGATCTGCAGATCGGCCGCATCGAATGCTTCGAGCAAAACAAACATTTTCAGCATGCATGCGCAGTCGAGCAGCGCCGTGATCCGACTCTTGTCGAGCATGCGAACGATGACGAGCACACCACCGGCCCCCGCCGCGCGCCCTTCCATCACCTGATAAGGATCGATGAGAAAGTCTTTGCGCATCACCGGTACGTTGTGAGGAGCCAGCACCCGAGCCGCGCGCGTCAGATGTTCGAGCTGGCCACCGAAGCGCACAGGCTCGGTGAGCACGGAGACGGCGCATGCACCACCACATGCATATTCGGTGACGCGACTCTCGACATCGCTGGTGTTTGCGGACAGGTCTCCCGCCGAGGGCGAATGCAATTTGCACTCGGCAATGACGTCAAACCCTTCCGGTGACAGCCGCAGCGGCGGCGCCGGCGGCATGTCGCAGGCTCGCGCCCACAAATCCTTCTCGGATTCGCGCGAGCGAGCTTGTTCGAGCCGTGTTTGGCTCGATTGAGTCATTTGAGCGAGCAAGCCGGACATGATCTAACGCCTCTTACGCTCCGGCCGATTGCTTCTGGCCGAAAGCCGTCAATTTTTCCAACAGGCGCCGCCCGGCGCCGCTCTCGATGGCATCCTGCGCCATACTCGCTGCATCCTGCGCCGAAGCGGCTTTGCCGAGCAATTCGAGCACGAGCGCCGCTTGCAGGATCAACGCGTTGCGATGGGCGCCCTGTTCCCGGCCTTCCAGCACGGCGCGCAGATGCACGGCGTTGTAGGCCGCATCGCCGCCCTTCAGATCTTCGACACGGCACGAGGGGAGCATGAATTCTTCGGCGCTGCGGGTCGAGCGCACGACCTTGCCGGGGGTGACATCGAACACGGTGAACGGCCCGATCGGCGTCGCCTCATCCCAACCTGCCGCACCGTGCACGACGTAAGCGCGCTGCAACGGCATGCCTGCCAGAGTCTCGGCCATCAATTCTGCGATACCTACGTCGTAGGCGCCGATCAGATGAAAGTCCGGTTCGGCAGGATTCGACAAAGGCCCGAGAATATTGAACACGGTACGCACACCCAGCGCCTGACGGATCGGCATCACCGCCTTCATCGCGGGGTGATAGTGGGGCGCAAAGAAGAACGTAAAGCCCGTTGCATCCAGACACTCGCCCGACGCTCGCTCATCCAACGGCAGCGACAATCCCAGCGCGCGTATGACATCGGCGCTGCCACTACGGCTGGAAACCGAACTCGTGCCATGCTTCGCGACGCGAATGCCCATCGAGGCGACCAGCAACGCCGCGCCGGTGGAGAGATTGAAACTCCCCGAGCCATCGCCACCGGTGCCCACCATATCGACCAGCGGACCACCCGGCGACAACTCCGGGCGGCGCGCCAGCTTGCGCATGCTCTTGGCGAAGCCGCGCACTTCATCTGCCGTCACGCCCTTGGCTCGCAGCGCTGCGAGAATTGCACCACCCATCGCTGGAGGCAGCGTCGCGTCCGTCAGCGCCACGAGCAGTTCGGACGCTTCCTGCTCGCTCAGATTATTGCGGTCGAGCAACCGTTCGAGCGTCTGGCGCATGATCATGCCGCTCGCTTGCCGGAGCGCTGTTGCAGGAAGTTGCCCATCAGCACCGGCCCCTGCGGCGTCAGCACGCTTTCGGGATGGAACTGCACGCCTTCGATATTGAGGCTCTTGTGGCGCACACCCATGATCTCGCCTTCGTCGGTGCGCGCCGTGACTTCAAGTGCATCCGGCAGCGTGTCCGGCTGCGCGATCAGCGAGTGATAGCGACCGGCTTCGAAGGGCTCGGGCATGTTCTTCAGAATGCTCCGGCCGTCGTGATGCACGAGCGAGGTCTTGCCATGCATGAGACGACCGGCGCGCACCACTTTGCCGCCAAACACTTCAACCAGCGACTGGTGACCGAGACACACACCGAAGATCGGCACCTCGCCGGCGAATGCTTCGATCATGCGCATCGACACACCTGCATCGTACGGCGTCCCCGGCCCCGGCGAGATGCACAGGTGCGTGGCGTTCAGCGACTTCGCCTGATCGACGGTGATGCTGTCGTTCCGATGCACGAGCACTTCCGCGCCCAGCACCATGAAGGCCTGGACCAGGTTGTAGGTAAACGAATCGTAGTTGTCGATCAGCAGCAACCGTGCTGTTTCCTGATGATTGCTCACAACCCCTCCTCCGCCAACGCCAGCGCACGGCGCACGATGGCGCTCTTGGCCAGGACTTCTTGATACTCGGCAGCGGGGACGCTGTCAGCGACCACGCCCGCGCCCGCTTGATAACTATAGGTATCGCCGCGAAACACCATGGTTCGAATTGTGATTGCGTGGTCCATGTCGCCGCCGTGACCGAAGTAGCCGACGGTGCCGCCATAGAAACCGCGCCGCACGGGCTCCAGCTCGTCGATGATTTCCATCGCTCGCACTTTCGGCGCGCCCACCAGCGTACCGGCGGGGAATGCAGCAGCGAACAGATCGAAGGCGTCTTTGCCCGGCGCCAACTCGCCGTTCACGCCGCTGACGATGTGCATGACGTGACTGTAGCGCTCGATGCTTCGATAAGGATTCACATTGACGGTGCCGGCCTTCGCGACCCGGCCCAGATCGTTGCGGGCGAGATCGACGAGCATGATGTGCTCGGCGTTTTCTTTCGGATCGGCGAGCAGCTCCTTTTGCAGCAGAGCATCTTCGACCGAGTCGCGACCGCGCGGGCGGGTACCGGCGATCGGGCGCATCGAGCCGCGACCGCGCGACAGCTTCACCAGCGCCTCCGGCGATGAACCGACGATGGTCGAGTCGCCCAGCTCGCAGAAATACATATAAGGAGACGGATTCAACAAGCGCAGCGCCCGATACGCCTCGAACGGTTCCAGATCGCACAGGCCAGCGAAGCGCACCGACAGCACCAGCTGATATACATCGCCGGCAGCAATGTATTCCTTCACTCGATGCACGCCGTCGATGTACTGCTGTTCCGAAAGGCTGCCGACGGCCGGGGAGTATTTGACCTTCCGGTCGCTGACCGGGATGGCGCCGCGCAATGCCTTCACTACCTCACGACGCAGAGCCACTCGCTCGCTCTCGCTACCCGCATGCAGCAAAGCGACGCCGCGAGTGAGATGGTCGAATACCAGGAGCGATCGAGGCGCGAGGTAATGTGCTTCGGGCGTGGGTTCAGCCAGTGGAGTTCGCGGTGGCAGCCGCTCGAAGCGTCGCACCAGATCGTAGCTGGCGGCGCCGACCAGGCCACCCGGCAAAGGAACGCCGGGAATCTGCGGACTGGGCTGCGGGGCACGCGCCAATGCGCTGCGCAGGGCGCTGAGCAATTCCGCCTGGGTTTGCGGCGGCGGGCCAATGCGGCCATCGATGCTCAGACCCCGCTCATCGAGCCGGACCTCGAGGCAGTCGCCAAAACCGATGAACGAGTACCGCGCCAAGCGCTCGCCGCCCTCGACGCTTTCCAGCAGAAAGCGCGGTTTGAAGGGCTTGAGCTTCAGATAGGCCGAGACCGGTGTATCCAGGTCTGCGGCGATGTCGAAGGGTGGTTGCACTGAACTGTCCTCGGATGAACCGTGCTCTTCGGTCCGGCGAGGGGCGATAAAAAACCCATCTCCGGATCGTTGCGCGGAGATGGGTTCTTTGGATGCTTGACTAATGTGTGTTTATTACGCCCAGCAAGCTCCAGCGGCCCTCTCCTGTGAGGGTCGCCACCACCAGCGGCGAATTGCGAGCGACGTAGTCATGCGCGTGAGTATTACCGCCCGCCCAAGGGGGAGTCAACTTCCTTGTATGCAATCGATTGCCCGCTTCGGGAGCGGCCTGCGTCAGCCGGGCGGCGGCGCCTGATCGCTCGCAGCTCCTCTCGGCTCACACGTCGTCGTCGTCGCGCTTGTTCTGCTCGACGCGTTTGCGCAGCTCCATCCACTCCTGCAGTTTCTTCAGATCGGTCGGCTTGCGCCTGGCCTCGGCGGCGGGCTTGAGTGGGGCCCGGCCGCCACCACTGTAAGGATCCCTGGCAACGTTGCCGCCGGCTGACGAGGAATTGTCGTAAGGATTGAAGCCGCCGCCGGAGGGTTGCCGCTGGATGGCGGTGTCGGCGATGGACAGGTCGTTCAGATCGAGCTTCTTCAGCTTCTGCGTACTGATGTCGCGGCTGTAGACGCCAGTTTCGAGCTGCCATTCCCAGACCGAATTGCCACGATCATCATAGGCGATCCGCCCGGAGCTCTTGCCGGCCGGTGCGTCCTTGGCAGGCTCGCCAGTCTCTTTACTGGTCGGCGGGTCTGATCGCGGGTCCCCGGGTTTGCTCATGGAAGGGCGATCGATACATGAATGTGACATTGGAGATTCTGTGCTGCTGCAGATGACAAAGCAATCGACGATGAAAAGCGCATGAGCTCCTTGCGACGACCGACTCATACGAAACCGGAGCTGGCGCGAGGCTTCGCTGGGGTATTTGCCTACAGCACTCGTGCACTGGAGCTGGTGTGGACCACGAGCCGTCCGCTCACGATCGCGTTCGGTTTGCTGACTTTGATTGCCGGCGCATTGCCTGCCGCCGTCGCTTACGTCGGTGCGCTGATCGTCGACGCAGTGGTTGCGGCCATTCAGGCAACGCCCAGCACGCGAGAGGCGCTGACTCAGCAGGCCCTGTGGCTGGTTGCAGGAGAAGGCGTGCTCGTTGCCGCCATCGCGGGCGCGCAACGTGGGCTCAACCTGTGCCAATCGTTGCTGCGGGCTCAGCTCGGTCAGCGCGTCAATGTCATGATCCTCGAGAAGGCGCTGACGCTCGAGCTGTCGCACTTCGAGAATTCCGACTTCTACGACAAGCTCACTCGCGCGCGACGCGAAGCATCGAGCCGTCCGCTTTCGCTCGTGACGCGCACGTTCGGCCTGTTGCAGAACGCAATCTCACTGTTGAGCTTCGGCTCTCTGCTTCTGAACTTCTCGCCCTGGGCCGTGGTCGTGCTGATCCTCGCCGGCCTGCCCGCCTTTCTGGCGGAAGCAAAATTCTCGGGCGACAAGTTCCGCCTGTTCCTGTGGCGCTCGCCGGAAACGCGTATGCAGTTGTATCTGGAAACCGTGCTGGCCCGCGAGGACCACGCCAAGGAAGTGAAGCTGTTCGGTCTGGGGCCGTTGTTCCTCGAACGCTACCGGAACATTTTCAACAAGCTCTATCACGAAGATCGCAATCTCACGATCCGTCGCGACACGTGGGGTTTTTTCCTCGGTTTGATCGCAACGCTGACGCTGTACGGCGCGTACGCATGGATCGCGCTCTCCGCCATCGCGACACGCATCACGCTGGGTCAGATGACGATGTATCTCATGTTGTTCCGACAGGGACAGTCGGCGGTGTCTGCCATCCTCTCCGCGGTCGGTGGGATGTACGAAGACAACTTGTATCTCTCGACGCTGTACGACTATCTGGAAACGCCGGTCAGCGACGGCAAGGGAGCGGCCGTCCGCGGCCCGCAGCCCGAAGACGGCATCCGTTTCGAGAAAGTGAGCTTCACCTATCCGGGCGCCGAACAGCCGACCTTGATCGATATCGATCTGCACATCCGTCCGGGCGAATCGCTGGCGCTGGTGGGCGAGAACGGCTCGGGCAAGACGACGCTGATCAAGCTGCTGACGCGTTTGTATACCCCCACCTCCGGTCGCATCCTGCTCGATGGCCAGGATCTGCGAGAGTGGGACGAAACGGCGCTGCGCGATCGGGTCGGCGTGATCTTCCAGGACTTCACCCGCTATCAGCTGCTGCTCGGCGAGAACATCGGCGCCGGCGACGTGCGTCACTTCGAGGACGAAGAGCGCTGGCGTGACGCGGGCGAGAAAGGCATGGCGGCGCCCATCGTCGAAACATTGCCAGAAGGCTATCGCACGCCCTTGGGCAAGTGGTTCAACGACGGGCGCGAGCTCTCGGGCGGTCAGTGGCAGAAGATCGCTCTATCGCGCGCCTTCATGCGTTCGCGCGCCGACATCCTGGTGCTGGACGAGCCGACCTCGGCGATGGATGCAAGCGCCGAGGCGACCATCTTCGAGCACTTTCGGACCCTGACCCGTGGCCGGATCGCGATCCTGATCTCGCATCGCTTCTCCACCGTGCGGATGGCCGACCAGATCGTCGTGATCGAAAACGGTCGCATCATCGAGCGCGGCGGTCATGACGAGCTCATGCAATTGAACGGTCATTACTCACACCTGTTCTCGCTGCAGGCCAAGGGCTATCGATAGGTCATCGTTAGAGCCGACTTATCGATCCGGCAGATACATCGATCAAAGTTGTTCGAACCGGCACAGTGCGTCCCGATATCGGGCAAACACCGTGACAGCACCGGTCGCAAATGATATTTCTGTCGGGCGACTTGCCCTTGCACGGCGCGTCGATGAAGTCGCGCCGCTCACTTTTCTGGTTCACGCCAGCCAACCAAAATGTCCAGCTCCGACTCTTCGTTGCGGTCGACGGCCGCGGCCACTGCCATTGCCCCTGCCGTCAGCGCGTGGCTGACACCGGCGGAGCTTCTGCTGCTCGGTGCCGTGTGGGGCAGCTCGTTCCTGTTCATGCGTATCGCCGCGCCGGACTTCGGCGCATTCGCGCTGGTCGAAATCCGGCTCGCGCTGGGCGCATTGATCCTCTTGCCGTTCCTATGGCGGGCGAAAGATCGGATCCGGCCATCGCATTGGTTGCGATTCCTGGGCATTGGCATCATCAACTCGGCCGCGCCTTTCGTATTGTTCGCTTGGGCGGCACAACGCGCTCCGGCCGGTGTAGTCGCTATCAGTAACGCGACCGTCGTAATGTTCACCAGCCTCGTCGCCTTCATGCTGTTCGGTGAAAAGATCACCAAGCGCGGCGCCATCGGCTTGTTGCTCGGCTTCGTCGGCGTCGCCGCGCTGGCCAGTGGTAAGACTTCCGGTGGCAGTGTGCTTCCGGCTGCGCTTGCGGGGGTGTTCGCCTCCGTCCTCTATGGCTTCGGCGGCAATTTCACCAAGCGCTATTTGCACGACCTGCCACCCAGCGCGGTGGCGGCGGGTACGGTGTTATGTGCGGCGGTCGTCGTTGCGCCGCTGGCATTCGTCACCTGGCCGACCGCACCCGTTCCAGCACTTTCCTGGTTGTCTGCGGTCATGCTCGGAGCACTGTGCACGGGCCTTGCGTATTTTCTTTATTACCGGCTGTTGTATCGCATCGGCGCGCCCCGCACCTCGACGGTGACTTATCTGGTGCCGCTGTTCGGCGTAATCTGGGCCTGGGTATTTTTGAACGAGCCGCTCACCCTCAGCATGGCCGTCGCCGGCGCATTGATTCTGGGGGGCGTGGCCCTGAGTCAGCAGCGCAGGTGATTCGATGAACGCGCACGAGCAAGAAGCCGTCCTGACGATCGCTCTTCTGGCCGCCTTCGCAGATGGCGCGAAGGATGAACGCGAGCGCGCGGAGATCAAGCGCATCGCCGATGCGTTGACCGGTGAAGCCGGTGCGCCACAGATGTCACAGCTGTATCAGAACGTGCTGCTCAAGCGCGTGAATGTTTCGCAGGCCGCGGCCGCGCTCACCGACCCGTCGCATCGTCAGCTCGCGTATGAAATGGCAGTTTGCGTTTGCGATGCCGACGGAGTTGCAAACCCGGCCGAGCAGAAGTTCTTGCAAGAGCTGCGCGGCGCACTGAGCCTCGATTCCCAACAAGTTGTGCAAGTGGATACAGAAGCCGCGGCGCTTGCTGAAGCCCCGCTGACCGACGCACAACCCATCGGCAGCGCAATGGCGCAGGCGACGATGTCCGATGCCGAAATGGACAAGTACATTCTCAATCATTCGATCGTGAATGGCGCCATCGAATTGTTGCCGCAGTCGCTGGCCACCATGGCGATCATTCCACTGCAGATCAAACTGGTGTATCGCATCGGCCAGGCTTACGGCTTCCAGCTCGACAAAGGTCACATTCGCGAGTTTCTCGCCACTGCCGGCGTCGGCCTGACTTCGCAATACGTCGAGCAGATGGGCCGCAAGCTGCTCGGTGGATTGTTAGGCAGCGTCGCCGGTGGGCTCGGCCGCGGGCTGGGGCGTGCTACCGCGGGTGCTGCATTTTCGTTCGCAACCACTTATGCACTCGGTCAGCTTGCGAAGCGTTATTACGCCGGCGGTCGCCAGATGAGCGCTGCCCTCATTCAACAAACGTATCAGTCGTTGCTGGGACAGGCTAAGCAAATACAAGGTCAATACTCGTCGGAGATTCAGCACAAAGCCAGTACGCTCGATGCTGGCCAGGTGATCTCGATGGTCAAGAACGGATAGTGTCTGCGGAGTGTGACGTCCTCGAGCCCACCACACGTCGTTCGCTGCCGACAGTAAGTTACAAAATGTCTGGATACGCGGAACCTCGTCTGCGCCCGCGGTATTCTCAACCTGAGATTGCCGCAAGACGAGGAGATCCTCATGAGCTTACGTTCGAACCTTATCTATACCGCGCTGTTTGCTGCGAGCACCGTGGCAACCCCCGCGGCATGGGCGCAGGTGCAAGAACCCGCACCGCCGGCTCAGGAGTATCCATCTCCTGCCACCGAAGCCCAGTCGCCGCCGATGAGCCAGGCGCCGCAAGGCAATTCCGCCGCTTCAGCGCAGATCAGCGATCAGAAGATCGAGCAGTTCGCCGATGCCTACGTCGCAGTGCAGACGATTCAGGAGAAGGCGGCGAACGACCTGCAGACTGCGAAGGAGCCCGCGCAGGCAGATCAAGTGAAGCAGAAGGCCGAATCCGACATGATTGCCGCCGTCGAAAAGTCAGGTCTGAAGGTCGACGAGTTCAATCACATTGTCGAAACGATGACGGCCAATGCGGACGTGCGCGAGCGCGTCGCTGCGAAGTTGCAGGAACGTCAGGGCGGTGGCTAATTTGAACTAGCCTCCACCCGGCCCATTCGACTCCCCTTTGCGGAGCCGAATTTTCCTGCACCGGACAGCCCGATTATTTGACATCGGGCTGTCTTTTTTTCTGGAGACCGACTCGGGCATCCTGCCACTCGCGGTCTCGCGCGCATTGGGAAAAGGCGTGACTTTTCCCCGGCGCGTCGCCGCAAAGCCGGCGGGCACGTCCATGTGCCTGGGGTGGCTTCGATCGAGCGATGGCTGAACAATCCGATGTCGCTGCAGCTCGGCGACTAGCTCAGCCCAGTTGCACGGTCAGCATCGAGATCGAGCCGCCGTCGACTCCTTCGATCGGAAAGCTCACCTGGTCGCCCGGCAGCTGTGCCCCCAATACATATAAGAGTGGCAAGTAATGATCTGGGGTCGGCACCGAGAGCATCGCGTCCTTTCCCAACTTCTCATAATTGATCAAGGGCTGGTGCTCGCCAGAGAGCATCCATGCACGTGCTTGCTGCTCGAACCGCACTGCCCAATCGTACGGGTCGATAACGCGACGGCCCCAACCATACGCGTGCAAGTTGTGAACGAGGTTGCCGCTACCCACGATGAGGATGCCTTGCTCTCGCAGAGGCGCAAGCGCACTGCCGATCACGTAGTGTTGCTGCGCCGTCAACGTTTCATCGATGCTGAGTTGAATGACTGGCACGTCTGCATCGGGATAGGCGTGGCACAGCACGCTCCAGGCACCGTGATCGAGCCCCCACGCATCATCGAGCTTCACTGCAGGGCCGAGCAGCTCGCGAACCTCTGCGGCGACATCCGAACTGCCGGGCGCCGGATACTCGTACTCGAACAGCTCGCGGGGAAAGCCGCCGAAGTCGTGAATGGTTCGCGGCGACTGCATCGCCGTGACCGCGGTGTAAGGCACGTACCAATGTGCCGATACACACACCACCGCTCGGGGCTTCGGAAACGATTCGCAGATCTGACGCCAGCCCCGAGTGTATACATTGTCGGCAAGGGCGTTCATTGGGTTGCCGTGACCGAAGAAGATCGCAGGCAGACGTTTGGATGCGCTCACTCGGCAGCTCCGGTGTGACTCGAGCTGCAAGTATTCGACTAGACGGCCTCGCTTACCATGGGCCGCGGCGCATAAGTGTTATGCGGACGAAATCAGGCGGGCAATCGCAGGAAAGCGTCTGCCACCGCCTCTCGCGGCGACAGCCCTTGCACGTAGAGTGGACGCCACGCGTCCCAATCCACGTCTTCTTCACCTACCTCGGTCAGGACTTCGCTGAAATCTTCACGAATCAGCTCAACCACAGCCCGCTGCCATTCGTACCAGGTGTGGGTATCCGCGTTGTTGTTCATCTCTCGCTGCTCCCCGGACTCTTCCGGTCAAGCGCCGCCGCTGAGCGCCCGCGCGCAAAGTAACGCATCACTGTGTCTGCAGTTCCCGTCAGTGGGACCCGTCGACGCAGCCTACTCCAAGCACGTGAGGAGTGAACAGCAGGCTTGAGATCGTTGCGGAATGTCGAGCAGATCAGCGCATGTGGCTCATGAGCAACGCAGCGAGCCTGGTGTAGTTGCCGTCGAAATGATGGCCGCCGCTAAGTTTCACTACTTGCAGTGATTTAGCCGCGGGCCTGGCGCAGAGCGAAGCTGTGTCTTCGGCGCCATACACGCACAGGGTTCGAACGCCTTTCATTCTCAACAGCTCGGGCGTGACCGGGATGGAGTTCTTGGCTGCGCCGAGCCAGTTCTGCAAATGGAATTCGAACACTGCGGTTTCCGAGAGTGACAGCAGGGCGACCATGCGCAGCCGCTGACGCGTCGCCGCCGGCAATCGATTCACGATGAAGGGCATCACATCGGCGCCTTGCGAGAACCCGATGAGCACGACCGACCGCTTTTTCCACGCAGTCAGGTAGTGGCGCAACAGACGATCCACGTCGGCGGCGGTACTCTCGGGCGTGCGCGCCTTCCAGAAGTAGCGGAGCGAGTCGAGCCCGACCACAGGCATCCCTTGCTTGGACAAAGCAGCCGCAAGCTCCTTGTCGATTCCCGCCCAGCCGCCATCGCCGGAGATGAGCACGGCAAGCGTGTCGGACCGAGAGTTCGACTGCACCTCGATGATGGGCAGATCCTTCAGCTCTGCGGCACTCACCGCGGACTGGCCGCTCGTCCGAGCGGCGAGGCGTTGAAACGCCACCGCGAATTGCGGCTCCCAGGTGTGGAAGTCGCCTTCGTCATAGTCATCGCCTGGCACCGGGACCACTTCGGCCTGCTTGACCTTCACCAGGAACTGCCTGGCTTGCGTCCGGCACTGCTTATCGTGAATTCCTTGCAGCACGGTCCACGGTGCGCCGAGCTGCGGTGATGCTGCCGTCTTGCCGGATTTGCATAGCGGCTTCTTCAACACTGCGTCTGGACAGAAGCCCAGCGAGATACCGCCGCCGAAGGTGCCCTCGGGCGCCTGAGCCAACATTGCATACACGAACTGCGATCCTGCACCCGAGCCCGCCAGTATCGCGGGTCGGTAGGTCGGCGATCGGTAATAGGCTTGCAGGAAGTGACTCAGGTTTTCCAAGTCGCCATCCGGCGAGACGCACTCGCCGCCGTCCCGCTCCAGATTGCGAAAGAACGTCGGCGTATCGATTCCCGCCACCAGCGCGCCCTGTCGCGCAAGCGATTGCGCGATGGGATCGAGCTCGACTGCCCAACCGTTCTCGCCCGAGAAGAACAATACCGTCTGGCGCGCTTCTGCCTGCGGCCGATACACGGTGAGATTCTCGAAACGACCATGCGAGATCGTCTCGGCAGACGCAGACGCCCCGAACAACAGGAAGAGCAAAACAAACCGACGACTCAAGGTCATTTCACAATCATTCCGCGCAGTCCGCCGCTGATCAATGTCGCCACGTCGGCGAGTGTGAGCAGAGGCGTCAGCCCGCCGCCGGCCGCAAGATAGCGCGGCTCCCATACGGGATCGAACTTGTCCTTGAATCCGCGCAGACCGCGAAAGTTATAAAACGTTCCACCATAGTCGAACAGCATCCGGCCGAATCGATGCCAACGCGGCGCCAGCTCGTGGCTGGCCATGCCGGACATGGGCGCCATGCCCAGCCCGAAGCGCTGATAGCCCTCGCTCTGAAAATGCAGCATGAGTTTGATGAACAGAAAATCCATCGTGCCCGGCGGCGCCAATGGCACATGGCGCATCAGATCGATACTGGCCTCGCTCTTCATCTGTGTGCACAGCAGATTGGCGAACGCCACGATCTGCCCTTGCTGGCGCACCACCGCGACCGACTGCCTCGCCAGATACGCGGGCAGGAACGAACCTAACGAGAAGCTTTTCTCGCGCGCTTCCTGAGCATCCAGCCACGCATCCGAAACCTCCCGGAGCCGAGGCAGTAGCGCAGGCACTTCGGTCGATGGCGCCAATGCGAACTCGAGCCCGTCGCGCTCGCCCCGGTTGATGGCTTGTCGCAGATGCGAGCGCTTCGAGCCTTTGATCGTGAACTGCTGAAGCGGCACGTACGCATACTCACCCAGCTTGTAAGCACGCAATCCCGCATCGAGATACAGCGGCAACGTGTCGCCACGCACCTGGTAGAACGTTGCCCGCCCACCGTGATTCGTCGCGAGCTCGATGAACTCCCAGATCAGCTCCGGCCATTCCGACTCTCGACCGACGGGATCGAACAAAGATATCCACGAGCGGCCCTGCCGGCCGTACATGATGAAGGCATTGCCCTGGCTCGAGAACAGCAAGCGCTTGTCGCCCATCAGCGCGAGATTCGCTTCGGCCGATGGCTGATTGCCGATGATCTTGCTCGCACGATCCAGCTCTTCAGTCGATGGCAGCGCCGGCGCTCCTGGCGAGGGCCGCAGCAGTTGCCATAGCGCAATGCCCAAGCCCGCCACCATCACACCCGTCATCGCACGCAGTGAGCGAGGTGCGTTGGCGTCGAACTCGAACTGCCACCACAGCTCGTTGGTGTAGTCGACGCGACGGTAAGCGAAGAACAGCAGGAACACCGTCGCACCCACCATCCAAACCACCGAGATCAGCCACACCCCTCGCAAAGGATTCGAGAACAATGCGGAGCGTCGATCGAACTGGGCGCGAGAGAGATACAACAGAATCGCCAGCACGACGAGGTATGAAGCTTGTACCAGCTCGAAGCCTTTAGGCATCGCCAATACTGCTGCGGCGAGCGCGAGCGCGAACGCCGCCCACCAGGCTGCATCCAGCCGATGTAACAATCCCCGCGCGATAACGATCATCGCAAATCCGGTAACACTGCCGAGAAAGTGCGAAGCCTCGACCAAGGTCAGCGGCACACGCAGGGCCAGCATGTCTGTCGCTTGTGCAGACGCCGGCGTGACCCCGGAGACGAGCAACCAGCCACCGGCGATGAACGTCATCGTCGCCAGCAACATCGGTGACAACCGCACCGCTGCGCGTCCGATGGGAGCCGCGATGCCGGCACGTACTTCATAGGCAGCCAGCAGGATGGCGGCCAGTACCAACGGCAACAGATAGTAGATGACCCGGTAGAGCACCAATGCACTGACAATGTGCTCTACCGGCGCGCGACCACCGCACGCGAGCAGGATCACCGCTTCGAAGACGCCAATGCCGCCCGGCAGATGACTCAGGATACCGAGGACCAGTGCAATCGAGTACCAGGCCACGAACTCGCCCGGTGCGACGACGCCAGACGGCAATAGGAACCAGAGCGTGGCCGCCGACGCCATCAGATCCAGCGCGGAGATCACCAATTGCCGCACGGCCAACTGCGCCGGCGGCAAGCGCACTTTCCAACGCCAGGCGATCATGACCTCGCGGCGCCGCGCAGCGAGCACAATGAATCCGAACACACTCAACAACACGGCCAGGGCAATGACTCGCAACAGCCATGCCGGCATGTGAGCGAGATCTGCAACGCCGTCCGCACCCCACAACAGTCCCGCCGCACCGAACGCAGCAGTGCCGAACATGAAAGCGCTGGCGTTGAAAGCGATGACCTGAGCGACCTTGTTCGCCTCGACGCCGGCGGCCGTGTACAGGCGCATGCGCACTGCGCCGCCGGTCAGAACACCCAAGCCGACGGTGTTGCCCAGCGCATACGCGATGAAGGAAGTGAGCAGGACAGTTGAACGCCGAATCTGTACGTCGGCGTACTTCATGGCGGACAGGTCATACCCCGTGAGCACCAGATAGCTGGCAGCGGTTGCAAGCAGTGCAAACAGCAGGTCCTGCAGCGGCGTGGCAGCCATCTGCTGCATCACCTTTGCGAAGTGCACCTCGGCGAGCAGCACCCGGAAGGCATCGAACAGCAACAGGCTGATCAGGACGGCACCGGCCGCGATCAACCAGATGCGCCATTTCGCCCAACCGCCCAATGCCTCGGCCACGGTATGTGGATTCCTGTGCCACTGGTGAGAGCGAGCATTGTGACCCGCGGCGGTCACGCGAACATTACGTTGTTGACACGAGCCCGCGCGCGATGGGGGCCACCGACCGCGTTTACCCCATTTCGTGAGATGTTAGGCTATCTCGAAATGGGATATCCGTTGCGCAGGATGAACGCCATGAAGTTGCTTCGAACTCGGAAGTATCGGCAACTGCTCACGACCGCACGGCAGCGCGCATCGCTGACTCAGCCGCAGTTGGCCGACAAGATCAGCGCGAGTTCGCGATTCGTCGCAAGGTATGAAGACGGCGTAGGAAAAGAACCCTCTCATCGCCGTGGGGCGGCAACGAGAGGGCTGAACAAGACTGCCGGCCCAGGGGGATGAAATGGCTTGCAGCCTGCGACACTGCAATCCTGTTCGATTGCCGTATCGCTTGCCTGCCAATCTACTCGAGGCCGGTCATGCGATCAGTCGATGTCCGGTCACACCGCGGTCAGCGGCAAGCGCGAATGCGAATGAACTGGCCGGAGCTGCGGTTACGCGCTATGAGCAAATAGCAACATCGTCTTATTCGACCACCAGCTTGTAGCCCGCTCCCGGCGTGGTCTGCAGCACTTCCGGCGTCGACGCGTCCGACTCGATCTTGTGACGCAAGCGATAGATGAGTTGCTTGAGCGTGCGGCGCTCTCGCGCAGTCGCTCGACCCCACAGATGAAGTAACAATTTCTCCGCGGTGACCGTTCGTCCCGGCGTTCCCATCAGCAACTGCATCGCTTTGAGCTCGAGCGGCGTGAGACGAATCGGTGGCGCCGCGCCGAACTGCAGGTTTCGCTGCTCCGGATCCAGACGCAACTGGCCAGCTGTCACCGGCGCCGCGTCGATCGGCTCGGAGCGCCGGATCAACGCACGCACTCGCGCCAACAGAGCACGCGGACTGAAAGGTTTGTGCACGTAATCGTCCGCGCCCGAGTCGAACGCTTCGATCAGATCCTCCTCCACGTCTCGCACCGTCAACATCATGATGGGAACGGGCGAGCGGCCGCGAATCTCGCGACATACCTTCAAGCCATTCGGCTCCGGCATGTTGATATCGAGCATGACCAGATCCGGAGAGTTCTGCTGGAACGCCTGCAACGCGCTCTCCCCGTCCACCGCGGTACATATGTCGAATCCCGCCTGCATCAGCGTGAATCCGATCAATGCTCGTAAATCGGCATCATCGTCCGCGACCAGAATTCTCATGGCGTCAACGCCGCTCCGTAGCCAGAAGCGCAGCCAGCTTTTCGGCATGCCCGCGAAGCTCATGAGCCGCGGTTGCCTCCCAATGATCGGCACGCAACATCGGCCCCACATAGAACAGATGCGGACCGGGCCAGCCATCGGCATCGATGACGGCGCCGTTCGGTCCGGTGCGCAATCCCAGTCCCAACGTATCGGGCACACAGAGCCCACATTGCACGAGGCTGCTCCACAGTGGATCGGTGGAGCGAGCGATCGCGTAGTCGGGACCGGTGCAGTTGATCACTCGATCGAACTGCTGAGTGCGCAGCTGTTGCGAGCCGCGTGGACGCCAGACCACTTCGATTCGATCCTCACGAGGAATGAATCGTTGAATGTGGCCGGCATGAATCGTCAGCCGTTGCGAATGACGGAGCGAGTCGATCTTCTGGATCAGCTCCGGAGGCAAACGATGCCGGTAGATATCCCAATAGGCTCGCACGTGGCGCAGGAAACGCACCCGGTCGCGCTCGGGCAAGCGCTGCCAGATCGTCGGCGCCATGTTACGCACGAACGTGATCGCCTCGCGCCAGTCGCCGCCCATCTGCTCTGCTTCATTGGCGAGCAGGCGCACGGAACTGACCAGTCGACGCAGCGATGTCGACGCAGCGAGCAACAGAGCATTGCCATCGCCCTTGAATGCATCGGGGCGGAAAGGTGTTTGTCTGGGCGGCACCAGACCGTGCCGAGACAAGGCGTGCAACGTCGGCGTTCGCTGCGGATCCGAAGCGGCCACATTGATGATGTCCGCCGTCGTGAGTCCCGTCCCGATCAACAGCACGGTTTGCGAGCGATTGAACTTGAGATCGACCGTCCACGGATCGGCAACGTACGACGGATGCGTGAGCACATCCTTCGCCGCCTTCAATGAGGCGGGCTTGGGATTGCCGAGCGCGAGCACGACATCGTCTGCGGTGAAGCGCCGCCCGTCTTCCAGCTCGACTCGCAGTGGCAGATGTCGCTCGATGCGGCGAAGGTTGACGACCGTGCCGTGGACGATCTCGAGCCGGATGTTCCCGGGCGCACTGAGCTGCGCGGCAAGCAGCACCTCGCTCAGGTATTCGCCGTACAGTGGACGCGGCAGGAAGTCTTCGCCAGTGACCTTCGGGATACGCCGTTGCGCGAACTCCAGGAATTCCTTTGGCGCAGCCGAGCTCGCCGACATGCGGCTGGCAGGCACATTGAGCAGGTAGGGAAAGCTGCGCTCGGCATAAGCGGCGCCACGCGCCACCTCGTTTGCACGCTCGATCAGGATCAGACGAGTCGGCCCCGGCGGCGGACGTCGCAACAGGTTCGCGGCCACCATCGTACCGCTGAATCCCCCGCCTACAATGACTACCGTTCGAAGCAATCCCGCCAATCGTCGCTCCCCTTGACCTGGAGGCGACAGCGTAGGCGAGCGCGAGGTATCAAGTCTGTAACGTTCGAGTCACGAAACGGGGCCGGGAATGCTATGACTGTGCAACCGACTTATAACCACAGCGACGTGGTCAGTCGACGACGAGCTTATAACCCGCACCCGGCGCGGTCTGCAGCATCTGCGGCGCCGCTGGATCGATCTCGATTTTCTGTCGCAGCCGATGCACCAGCTGCTTGAGCAGCTGACGATCGCCCGAGCCCTTGTGACCCCACACCTGCATGAGCAACCGATCCGAACTGACCGTGTGACCGGAGTTGGCGATCAGCATCTGTAACAGGCGCAGCTCGAGCTTGGTGAGGCGCAGCGGCGGGTTGGAGCCGACCTGCACCGTGTGCTCATCGACGTCGAGCCGGATGCGACCCGCAGCCAGCGGTGCGGTATTTTCCATCCCCGCTCGGCGCAGCAGCGCCTTGACCCGTGCGAGCAGCGTGCGCGGACTGAAAGGCTTGCTCAGGTAATCGTCGGCGCCCAGCTCGAGTGCACGAACCAGGTCTTCCTCTTCGCCTCGCACCGTCAGCATCATCACCGGCACGCGCGACTTGGTGCGAATCTGCTCGCACACCTGGAAGCCCGACGCGCCCGGCATGTTGATGTCCAGGATCACCAGGTCGGGCCCTTCGCTCTCGAATGCGCGCAGCGCCTGGACGCCATCGCTGGCCTTGACCACGAGGTAGCCCGCCTGCGACAGCGTAAAGGCGATCAACGCCAGCAAGTCCTTGTCATCGTCGGCAGATAAGATCTTCATGGAGATTACTCGGCACTCAATCGCAGCTTCACTTCGAAACGTGTGCGTCCCTCGGCAGTGCGCCTTGCGGAGATGGTACCGCCATGCCGCTCCACGATGGATTTTACGATCCACAATCCCAGACCGAGGCCACCGGGCTCCGGTTCCTGGCTGCCGCTGCGATAGAAGCGATCGAAGATCGAGTTGCTCTCGATCTCGGGCACGCCCGGACCTTCATCCTCGACCCAGCTCGTGACGAAATCGCCCGCCTGCTCGGCGCCGATGCGCACCACGCTGTCTTCGGGCGCGAACTTGCTCGCATTGGCGAGCAGGTTGACGAACACCTGCGTCAGTCGCGGACCATCGCCATCCACGTTCGGCAGATCCTCGGGCAAGCTCACTTCCAATCGTTGTCGACGCTGGGTGAGCAACGCGCCGACCAGCGCTTCGGAATCCTCGACGATCTCGCTCAACGCGACGCTTTGATGACGGATGCTGAGCTGGCCCGACTCGATGCGCACGCTTTCCAGCAGGTTGTCGATCAGCCGCGTCAGCCGCAACGCGCCGCGCTCCAGCGACAGCACCAGCTCTTTCTGCTGGTCGGTGGACATGGAGTCGAACCCGTCGCGCAACAACTCGATCGACGCCAGCTGGGCGGCGAGTGGCGTACGGAACTCGTGCGAGATATTGACCAGCACAGAATCGCGCGCCCGCCGTACACCTTCGAGCTCGGTTTCGTCTCGAATGACCTGCACCTGCAACTCATCGACCGGGCTGGAGCTGGTGATGATCGTGATGCGTGGCGCGCCGTCGCTCAGTTGCAAACGTTCCGTCGCCTGCGAGCTGCCTTCGGAGCGTGCGCGCAGGATCGGGCAATCGATATCGCACGGACGCATGCCGTTCACGTCGCGGCAGGGCTTCAACACGTCGCCGCAGAAGCGGCCGATCGCCTCGTGAGCTTGCACACCCAGCAGTCGGGCGGCTTGCGGATTCAAGTAGCGGATGACTCGCGACTTATCGACCGCATAAACGCCTTCGACGATGCCATCGAGCACGGCCTGTGCTTCCGCCTCGCGACGGCGCAACGTTCCTGTCAGCTCGATCAGGTTGTTGCGCATGTCCTCGATGGTGCGGCCGAGCTGGCCGACCTCGCGAGTGCCGCCGACCGGGATCGATGTCGAGAAATCGCCGTGGCCGAGCTTTTCCACCGCATCGGTGAGCGTCGTCACCGGGCCGGTCACCTGCCGGCCGAGAATGATGCCCGCCAACACCGCCAGCGCCGCGAGAATGATGGCGGTGGCGAGCAGTCGCTTCACGAGGCCGCCGACCGACGCATCGATATCCGAGGACGGCAGACGCGCTTCCAGAAATGCGATCGCTTCACCCGACACAGCGAAGATCGGGAAGCTGGCCGCATATAGATCTTGCTGATCCAGCCGCACGACCGCCGAGCGGCCGTCGGACAAGCCCGCCGAGTGCAGGCGCGTGAAAGGGTCGTCCTTGCGATCCTCGCTGAACGATCGGTAGTTGATCAGCCGGATCTGTGTGCCGACGCGCTCCGTCAGCAGCTCTTCCATCCGCGGATCGAGCAGGCGCGCCACATACACCCGCCGCTCGGTCGCTCCACCGACTTGAGCGGACGCACCGAGCAATGCGTACTGAGATCCAGCTGGCACCGCCATGAACCGCTCGCCTTGCTCAGCAGCGGAGGTCGCGATCAGCTCCCACGGCAGTTGCACGCCGGCCTGAGCGACCAGCCGAGTGCCTTCGAACACCGCGCAGGATGCGATCGTTTCCGAATTGCATGAGCGGCGCAGATATGGCCCGACCGTCGAGGAGCGCCGGTCTGCGAGCAGCCGCTGCAGCGTCTGGCGATCTCCGACCGACTTGGCGTGCGTCAGCGCGTCTTCGCTGAAACGCCGGATGTCCTCGCGAGCCATCGCACCGGCCAGCTGTACCCGCGACTTGCCCTGCTGGTCGGCCAGATCGCGCAGCGAGCCGATGGCCGAGATGGAGATGCCACCGACCAGCAGCAGCACGATCGCAACATTGATGATTGCGATCCAGGCTCCGAGACTCGCGCGCGAGGTATCGATCTGCAGTCCATCGATGAACTGCTGAGTGCGGGCGACGACGTACGAGAAGAAGCGATCGATCACTTCCTCTTCATCTCCACTAAGGATTTGATGATCAGGGTCAGCACCGCCAGCAGCGTCAACAGCGAGGCCACCGCAAACGCGCCGACGAAGTTGTACTCGTTATAAAGGATTTCCACGTGCAATGGCATGGTGGTCGTGAGGCCGCGGATGTGGCCGGACACCACCGAAACCGCGCCGAACTCGCCCATCGCACGGGCATTGCACAGGATCACGCCATAGACCAGGCCCCAGCGAATCTTCGGCAACGTGACGTGGAAGAACGTCATGAGGCCGCCAGCGCCCAGGGTGATCGCGGCTTCTTCCTCATCGTTGCCCAACTGCTGCATCAACGGGATCAATTCGCGCGCGACGTACGGGAAGGTCACGAACATGGTCGCGAGCACGATGCCCGGCACCGCGAAGATGATGCTGATGTCGTGCTCCTGCAGCCACAGGCCGAACCAGCCCTGCGCGCCGAACAACAGCACGTACACGAGGCCCGATATCACCGGCGACACCGCGATGGGCAGATCGATCAGGGTGATGAGGAAGCTCTTGCCGCGAAACTCGAACTTCGCGATCGCCCAGGCGGCGGCTATGCCGAAGACGGTATTGGTGGGCACGACGATGGCGGCGACGGTCAGCGTCAGCCTGATCGCCGCCAGCGTGTCTTCATCCTTGAAGCTCTCGAAGTACATCTGCCAGCCCTTGCTCAGAGCCGTGATGAACACCGTGGCGAGCGGCGCAAACAGCAGCGCCGCCAGAAAGCCGAGCGATACCAGGATGAAGACGTATCTGACGGCGGACGAGATCAGGGTGTCGCGCCCGGGCCGGCTCGCGATCTCCGCCAACATCTCCTTGGAAGGACCGCCCGCCATCAACGTCCCGCGGCGACCATGCGCCGACGGCTCCAGGCTTGCAGCAGGTTGATGGACAGAAGCATCACGAACGACATCGTCAGCATGATGAAGCCGAGCGCGGCCGCCCCCTTGTAGTCGAACTGCTCGAGCTTGATGACGATCAGCAACGGCGTGATCTCGGTGCGCATCGGCAGGTTGCCGGCGATGAAGATCACCGAGCCGTACTCGCCGACTGCACGTGCGAATGCGAGCGTGAAGCCAGTGGCCAGCGCCGGGAACACCGTGGGCAATATGATGCGGCGGAAAATGGTGAAGCGACCCGCGCCGAGCGTTTCGGCCGCGTCTTCGAGGTCGCGCTGTACTTCGGCGATTGCCGGCTGCACCGAGCGCACGACGAACGGCAATCCAATGAGCGTCAGCGCCACGACCACGCCGATCCAGGTGTAGGCGACTTTGATCCCGAGCGGCGCGATGTGCTGACCGATCCAGCCGTTCTCCGCGAACACCGCCGTCAAGGCGATGCCCGACACCGCGGTCGGCAACGCGAACGGCATGTCGATCAAGGAATCGATCAGCTTGCGGCCCGGAAACTCATAGCGCACCAGCGTCCAGGCGATGATGAAGCCGAACACGCAATTCAATGTCGCCGCCAGCAGCGAGGCGCCGAAGCTCAAACGATACGACGCCACGGCGCGCGGATCGGTCACCACGCGCACGAAATCGTCCCACCCCATCGTCGCCGTCTTCATGACCAGCGCCGCCAGCGGCACCAGCACGATGGCCGAGAGAAAGAACGTCGAGAACCCGAGCGTCAGTCCGAACCCCGGCAGGATGGAGGGCTGACGAAAACTCACTTGCCCTTGCTCCCGCCGGCGTAGATCTGATCGAACAACCCGCCATCGACGAAGTGCTTCTCGTGAGTCGCCTTCCAGCCGCCGAACACCTGGTCGATGCTGAACAGCTCGAGCGCCGGGAACTGATCCTTGTGCCGCTCCAGAACCGCGGCATTGCGCGGCCGGAAGTAATGTTTCGCCGCCAGCTCCTGGCCCGGCTCTTCGTACAGATACTTCACATACGCTTCGGCAATCTGACGCGTGCCACGACGGTCGACGACGGTATCGACCACCGCTACCGGCGGTTCGGCCAGGATGCTGCTGCTCGGCATGACGATCTCGACCTTGTCGGGACCGAGCTCTCTAAGGGCGAGCAGCGCTTCGTTCTCCCAAGCGAGCAACACGTCGCCGATCTCTCGTTGCACGAAGGTATTGGTCGCGCCACGCGCGCCGCTGTCGAGCACCGGGACGTGCTGGTACAGCTGCCTCACATACTCTTCGGCCTTCTTCTGCGCGGCCTCGACGGCTTCCTCCGACGCAGGATCGTCCAACTTCGACCAGTCCCCACCGAGCTCCTGGCGCAGCACGGCGCCCCACGCGGCAAGATAGTTCCAACGCGCGCCACCCGAAGTCTTGGGATTCGGCGTGACGACGGAAATGCCGTCGCGAATCAGATCCGGCCAATCCTTGATCTGCTTGGGGTTGCCCTTGCGCACCAGGAAGACGATGGTCGAGGTGTACGGCGAGCTGTTGTCCGGCAGGCGCTTCTGCCAATCCGCGCCGAGGCGCTTGCCTTTGATCTGGATCGAATCGATGTCATAGGCGAGCGCCAGCGTGACCACGTCGGCATCCAGGCCGTCGATCACGGCGCGCGCTTGACTGCCCGAGCCCGCATGCGATTGTTTGATCGTCACGCGTTGCTTGTGCTCTCGCTCCCAGCGCTGCGAAAAACTTTCGTTGAATTCGCGATACAACTCGCGCGTCGGGTCGTAGCTGACGTTCAGCAATGTCACACGGCCGGCGTCTTCGCCGCCGCCGCAACCGGCGAGCAGCAGCATGCCGAAGCACGCCGCGAAGGTTCTTCTGTTGAGGCGGCTCATTCGATGGCTCCTTCGCTGTCCTTACTGGGCCGGTAGACGATCATCATGGGATAGCTCGCACCGGACGTGAACAACGCACCGAATGTTCCGCGCAGCTGCGCGGGGTCGGACACGCCGAGAATCAACATGGGGTCCTGGGATTCGGTCAGTTGCCGATGCAGCTCGTCTGCGGCCGCGCCAAATCGCAACTCCGTGCGCATCTCCAGACCATGCACCGCCTGAGCTTCAGATCGCGCATCGAGCAGCGTGCGTACGCCGAACGGGCGCTGCGCTTCGCCGCTGGAGCCTTCCGGCAAAATGCCAACGTAGACCGCCTCGGCGGCGACGTGACGCAACAGACTCGCTGCCACGGCGAGTGTCGAGCGCCGAGCGGAATCTTCGGCCCAGTGAATCAACACCTTCTGCGGCGACGTGGAATGAGCCGGCAGTACCAGCACTTCGCCCGCGCCGTTCTGTAACAACCACTGCAATTGCTCTGCGGTCTTTGGGCCGGCAGCGATCACGGCAACACCGGAGACGGGGGCACTCGCCGGCGCATCGCACGCAGCCATCGGCTGTTCGCTGCGCTTGATGATGCGCGTCTTCATCCGATTGGCCAGCTCGACCAGGAACGGCTGCTGCGACAGACGCTCGCTCGATGCTTCGTCGGAGCCGTACGCGGTGTAGCTGGACAGCGGCGTCGGCAGCACATGGATTCGACGCACACCGATGGCGACCGACTGACCGAGCGTCACCGGGAACAGGCGTTGTTCGTGCTGAGTGCGTGTGACATCGAGCAATGCGGCCGGAAAGCCGTTGCCATTCGAGTTCGATGTGGCCATGTGGGCGTTGGCTGCACCATCGGCCATGCGCACACGCATGCGCTCGAAGGCGCCGGTGAAAACCTGCTCTTCGACGACACCATTCGCAATGAAGTTGGTGCGCAGGTTGTCGCGCGTCGGCGCGAGCTCGACTTCTTCGGGCCGCAGCACTGCGACCACTTCCTGTTCGCGCCCGCCTTCGAGCTTCTCGACCCGCCGCGCAGTCACGGGAGCTGCACCGAAGCGGATGCCATGCTCGGTCTGACGAGCCAACAGCAGATTCGCCGCGCCAAGGAAGGTCGCCACGAAACGCGTCGCCGGCCTCGCATACAACTCGTCCGGCCGGCCGCTCTCGAGCAAGCGGCCGAGGTTCATGACGCCGATGCGGTCGGCCATGGCGAAGGCTTCTTCCTGATCGTGCGTCACCAGCACGGTGGTGATCTTCAGTTCGCGCTGTACCTGACGAATCGTCCGACGCAGTTCTTCGCGTATCTTGGCGTCAAGTGCGCCGAAGGGCTCGTCGAGCAGCAACACCGGGGGTTTATGAGCAAGTGCACGAGCTACCGCGACGCGTTGCTGTTGGCCACCGGACAGCTGGGTCGGCAGTCGATCGTCCATGCCCTCGAGCGCCACCAGTCGCAGCAGCTCCTTGCGCCGTTCGCGACGCTCGGCGGACTTCATGCGCCGGACCTTGAGCGCGAACTCGATGTTCTCGCCGACCGTCATGTGGCGGAACAACGCATAATTCTGGAACACCAGCCCCACACCGCGTTGCCGCGCAGAGACGTGTGTAACATCGTTGCCGTGCAAGGCGATGCGGCCATGATCGACGCCGGTCAAGCCTGCGATCGCGCGCAACAAGGTGCTTTTGCCGCTACCGCTCGGGCCCAGCAGGACGTAGAACTCGCCCTCGCCGACTTCGAGCGAAACGTCGTTGACGACTGGCGAGCCTTGATACCGTTTGGTGACTTGGTCGAGCGTGATGGACATACGGGCCCGGAGCTTACCGGCCAGCAGTGATAAGGTCAGTAATCCCCGGGTTACAAAACGGTTATAACGTCAGAAGCGAACGACGCTGCGTCATCGCTAAAAGTTCTTAGGCGCCGGCCTGATTTCGAGCAATTTCTTCATGACGACTCTGCCCTCTTACGAAGCCCTCGGTTCCTTCTACCTCGGCCGCGAGTACGATCCCGAACGCGGCGCGGATCGCCCCGATCTGCTGCTCTACGACTCTCGCGATCTGACCACTCACGCCGTCTGCGTCGGCATGACCGGCAGCGGCAAGACCGGGTTGTGCCTGTCGTTGCTCGAGGAGGCGGCCATCGATGGGGTGCCCGCCATCGCGATCGATCCCAAAGGCGACCTGGGCAATCTGCTGTTGAGCTTCCCTGCGCTGCGGCCCGAAGACTTCGCGCCCTGGATCGACACCGGCGCCGCCGCCCGGCAGGGCATCACACCAGAAGAATCGGCCATAAAGACCGCCGAAACCTGGCGCAAAGGCCTGGCTGATTGGGACGAAGACGGTGCGCGCATCGCTCGCTTCCGAGACGCCGTAGACATCGCCGTCTACACGCCGGGCAGCGAGGCGGGCCGCCCGCTCTCGGTCTTGCAGTCGTTCACGGCTCCTTCGGAAGAGCAGCGCCTGGACGCCGGTGCTTTGCGCGAGCGTGTCAGTGCGACTGTTGGTGGCTTGCTCGGATTGGCCGGTATCGAGGCCGATCCACTGCAGAGTCGGGAGCACATTCTGCTGTCGACCTTGTTCGAGCAGGCCTGGACTGCCGGCCGCGACCTGACGCTGGCTGCGCTGATCCAGAGTGTGCAGAAGCCGCCGTTCGACAAGGTCGGCGTGTTCGATCTGGACACTTTCTATCCAGCGAAGGAGCGCCTGCAGCTGGCGATGTCGCTCAACAACCTGATCGCCTCGCCGAGCTTCGCCGCGTGGATGAAGGGCGAGCCGCTCGACGTGCAGCGCCTGCTGTTCACAGCCGAAGGCAAGCCACGCATTTCGGTGATCTCGATCGCGCATCTGGGCGATGCCGAGCGCATGTTCGTAGTGACGCTGCTGCTAGGTGAGATCGTCGCGTGGATGCGGCGGCAGTCGGGCACTTCGAGCTTGCGCGCGATGCTGTACATGGATGAGATCTTCGGCTACTTCCCGCCAAGCGCCATGCCGCCGTCGAAACTGCCGCTGCTCACATTGATGAAGCAGGCGCGTGCGTTCGGGCTGGGCGTCGTGCTCGCGACCCAGAACCCGGTCGATCTGGATTACAAAGGTTTGTCGAACGCCGGCACCTGGTTCATCGGGCGCTTGCAGACCGAGCGAGACAAAGCGCGAGTGATCGATGGGCTGCTCGGCGCCGCCGGCGACGGTTTGGATAGAGCACGGCTGGAAAAGCTGCTCGCGAATCTGGGCAACCGCGTGTTCTTGATGCGCAACGTGCACGACGCCGCACCGGTATTGTTCCGCACGCGCTGGACGTTGTCGTATCTTCGCGGGCCGCTGACGCTGCAAGAAATTGCCAAACTGTCGCGAGCGACGCCGGAGCCCGCCGCTCCCGCGCGGGAGGCTGCTTTGCCCTCGCAAAGTTTGACGAGCAGTCGAGCAGCGGCTGATGTTGCCGCGGACGCAGGCCGGACTTCATCGGCAGTTCCGGGCTCGGACAAACCTGTCGTCCCGGCGGACATCAAAGAGCTGTATCTCGAAGGCTCGTCCGCAGACGTAACGTATCTGCCTCGCGTCCTGGGCATCGCGCGACTGCACTTCGTCGATAATGCCGCCGGTCTGGATGTTTGGGAAACGCGCTCACTGATCGCGCCTCTCGACGACCATGAGTCCAATGTCGACTGGTCGCAAGCCGACGTCGGCGGCGATCTACAGAAACAGCTTTCCAACAATCCTTCAGAGAACGCACGCTACGCCGAGGCTCCAGCTGCATTCCTGCGAGCACAGAACTATCGCTCGTGGCAGAAGGAACTGGCGAGCTATCTCTACTCGAACTCCACATTGCCCATCTTCCATTGCCCAACCGTCGGTCAGGCCGTCGCACCGGGCACCAGCGAAGGCGATTTCCGCGCCAAGCTAAGCCTCACTCTGCGAGAGAAGCGCGATGCGGAGATCGAAAAGCTGCGGAAGAAATACGCACCAAAGCTGGCGACACTGCAGGATCAGCTCCGCCGCGCGGACGAGCGCGTTGAGCGCGAACGTTCCGATCTATCACAACACAAGATGCAGACGGCCATCTCGGTAGGCACATCAATCCTCGGCGCTCTACTCGGCCGCAAAGCCATCAGCGTCGGCAATGCCCAACGCGTCGGCAGCGCCGCCCGCAGCGCCGGCCGGCTGAGCAAAGAGAGCGGCGATATCGATCGCGCGGAAGAGAATCGCGAGGCGATTCAGCAGCGCCTCACGGACATGCAGAACGAACTCGAATCAGAAGTCAGCCGCCTCCGCAGCCAACTCGACCCCGCGACCGTGCCGATCGAGCAAACGGAAGTGAAGCCGAGAAAGACCGATATCGATGTCCGCACGATCGCTCTGCTGTGGGTGCCGAAGTGATAGATACAAACAAGACAAAGCCTGATCGGAGTGCTGATGGTTGATCAGCAGTATGCGGTGCTTAAACGTGAGCGCGCCCTGATCAAGGCAGCGCCTCCCTGTTCTGTGGCACGCCAGACCTAAATAGTTGAGCTCCCTCTTCTTGCGTAATGCTTCATCCGCCACATCGGCGGCTGCCGGGAAGGGAACACCGACCCGGCAGCCGCGAGTCACTGCAATAGCAGCTACATCTACTGCATCCGATACGTCTCGAACGCCTCAATCGGAACCGCCTTCAGAATGACCTCCGGCCCATGACGCAGGATGTCTTTCGAGATCTCCCCAGCCAGCATCGACTGCGTCGGAGTTGACAGGGACTGGCGCAGCAAGCCGAGCATCTTCGGCCCTGCCATCAACACGAGTCGATCGAACTCATTGCGCGCACGATCGGTCTCGATCTTTCTCGCGACTTCCTTAGCAAACAAAGTCAGCTCATGTTGCACGGTGCTCTTCTCACCCGTAACCCCGTGGTGATGACCCTCGACCCCGCCGACGCCGTGTTTGGAGCCGCCAGTTCCGCCGAAGCGGCGGCCGGGCCGATCCGTCTCCAGTTCAATGTCTCTTTTGCCGGTGCGTTGATTGTGGAGCGATGCGCGCTCGGTCAACGGTGACCTGGGTGTCACGGCGTCGTAGAAGCTCGCCTGACGTTCATCGGCCACGACAATGCGTACATTCATGACAGCTCCCTAAACAGCGAACAATGAAAAGCCCCCTCCCGCCCATCGGCGAGAGGAGGCTCGGACAACACAGAAATGAGCTCGTCATTGCGCCCGACTAGTTCACGTCGGAGGCAACCTTGGATTGACTGTCCGTAAAGATCATTTCGACACGACGATTGCGCTGACGACCGCCGGCGTCATCGTTGCTCGCGATAGGATAGGCTTCGCCCTTGCCCACTGCGGCAATCTGATTCGAGCCCACGCCCCGCTCCAGCAATGCCGTCTGGACAGCCGCCGCACGGCGCTCCGACAGGCCCTGATTGAATTCATCCGAACCGACGCTGTCGGTGTGACCTTCGATCATTACTTTGCGATCCGGCGCTTCCTTGAGCACGCTGGCGAGCCGATCGATCGTGCCGTAAGCACCCGGCTTCAACGTCGCCTTACCCGTATCGAACAGCACGTCGCCCAAAGTGAGCACCATGCCTCGATCGGTCTTCTCCGCACGCATGTCGGCGAGCTCCTGCTCCAACGTGCTCGCTCGCTGCTGCGCTATGCGCGCCTTCTCCGCATTCCGCTGCGCTTCGGTTGCACGCGCCTCGGCTAACACAGCCTGGCGCTCGGCATTGCCCTTGTCGATTTCTTCGCGAGCCTGCGCAGCTAAAATCTTCTCATTGGCAATCTGCGCATTGCGTGCCGCGACCTGCGCCATGTACTGAATGTCACCAACGTCTTTGCCTTGGTCCGCCATCCGATTGGCGCTGTCCAGCGCTTTGCGAGCTTCGGAAACATTGCTGGCGGCAACGCCAGCACGCGGCGACGCTTCCACCTGCGGCACCACGGCGCGAGCGACTTCCAGATCCTCGAT
>Ga0182742_1000772_pt1 | contig 46635 bp, 47 predicted proteins | sample eDN5th37CBELigMG_FD_128880 | JGI IMG/M metagenome (GOLD analysis project Ga0182742, IMG submission 128880) | Enriched Miracle-Growth compost microbial communities from Emeryville, California, USA - eDNA 5th pass 37_C BE-Lig MG (version 2)... ...
CAGGACGCGCTCGGCTCGCTCGATCCCCTGCGACGGGTCGGGGCGGAGGTCGGCGAGGCCATCGCGGTGCACCGGCTCGCCCCTCGCGCCGAGCGGTCCGGGATCATCCATCGCCTCCTGACGGAAGTCGGCGTGCCGGAGCCGGAGCTGCGGGCCCGGCAGTTCCCGCACGAGCTCTCCGGCGGACTCCGGCAGCGTGCGCTCATCGCGTCGGCGATGAGCGCCGGACCCGAGATCATCGTCGCCGACGAGCCGACGACCGCGCTCGACGTGACCGTGCAGGCGCGGATCCTCGACCTGCTCGAGGTCCTCAAGTCGCAGGGCAAGGGCTTGCTCCTCATCTCGCATGATCTCGCGGTCGTCGCGCGGCTCGCGGATCGGGTGCTCGTGCTGCGCGGTGGGGAGGTCATCGAGCAGGGCGAGGCGTGGCAGGTGCTGACCACCCCGCAGGCCGAGTACACGAGACGACTGCTGCGCTCGGTGCCGACGGCCGCGGCACGCGGCCGGTCGCTGAGCACCGGGGAGCCACTGCCGGCGCCCACGCCCGTTGCCGCCGGCGAGCCGGTCGTGCAGGTCCGTGGCGTGACGAAGCGCTACGGGGCCGCAGGTCGCGGTGTGCTCACCGCCGTCGACGAGGTGTCGCTCGAGCTCGCCGCGGGGGAGGTGCTCGGGATCGTCGGCGAGTCCGGCTCCGGCAAGTCGACGCTCGGCCGCATCGTACTCGGCCAGGTCGCCCCCGCCGCGGGGGAGGTCCTCGTCCACGGTCGACGCTGGACCGAGGTGGGCGGCCAGGAGCGCCGGAGCCTGCGTCGCCGCATTCAGACGGTGTCACAGGACCCGCTCGGTTCCTTCGACCCGCGCTACACCGTCCAGCGCATCATCGGGGAGGCGCTGCCGCAGCTCAGCCGTGCGGCGCGACGCGCGCGAGCGCTCGAGCTGCTGCAGGCGGTCGGCCTCGGGCAGCAGCACCTCGACCGGCGGCCGCGCACCCTCTCGGGCGGGCAGCGGCAGCGCGTCGCCATCGCCCGGGCGCTCGCGACCGAGCCGGACGTGCTCGTCTGCGACGAGGCGGTCTCCGCGCTCGACGTGACCGTGCAGGCGCAGGTGCTCGACCTGCTCGCGCAGCTGCGCGCCGCGACGGGCGTCGCCATGATCTTCATCTCGCACGACCTCGGGGTCGTCCACCACATCGCCGATCGGGTGCTCGTCATGCAGGACGGCCGGGTCGTCGAGACCGGCCACGTCGTCGACGTCTTCGCGGCGCCGACTGAGGACTACACGCGGGAGCTCCTCGCCGCGATCCCGACGCTGCCGGGTGCATCGGAGCCCGCCGCCCGGCGGCCCGAGGGGGGTGCCCGATGAGCGCGGCGGCACCGGCCCGCATGCCCACTCCGGACGTCCTCGCGACGCTGCGCACAGTGCTCGTCTCGCGCGGTGCCACGGTGTCCGCCGACATCGAGGCCGCGTCGCTCTGGCTGCTCCAGGCCGAGCTCCTCGGCATGACCCGGTTCGGGCTCGGGATGTTGCTCCGGGAGCTCAGCGGGCTTGCCGCGACGACTGGGCCGGGCGAGCCGATCGAGCCGACCGCGCCTACCCAGGCCTCCGCCGTCGCGACGGTCGATGCGTCCGGCCTCCCCGGCATCGTCGCGCTCGCCAGCGCCGTGCGCATCGCGCTCGGTGCCGCCGCCGCGCACGATGCCGGCATCGTCGGGGTGCGCGACCTCGGTGCGACCGGCATGATCGGCGCCGCCGCGCGGAGCATCGCGGTGACCGGCCGCATCGGCATCGTCGTCGCCGAGTCAGCGCCCTTCGTCGCACCGTACGGGGGCACGCGGCCGGCGATCGGCACGAACCCGTTCGCGATCGCCGTGCCCCGTGCCGACGGGCCGCCCCTCGTGCTCGACTTCGCGACCGCGCCCGTGACGATCGCGGAGTTGCGCGGCCGGGCCGAGCGCGGCGAGCCGCTCGAGCCGGGGGTGGCGCTCGATCATGACGGCACCCCGACCATCGACCCGGCCGAGGTCGCCGCGCTCCTGCCGGCTGGTCGCACCGCCTCCCTGCTCGGGCTTGTCGTGCAGCTGCTCGCGGGCGTGGCGGTCGGCGGTGCCGCCACGAGTCAGCGCGAGGGCCTCTTCGCGCGCCGCGGGGCCATGGTCCTCGCCTTCGATCCGCCGAATGCGGAGACCGCCGAGGCATGTTTCCGACTCGTCGAGCGTTGGGCCTCGGCAGGAGGACATGTCCCCGCCCGACTCGATCGGCTGCCGACGCGGCTGAGCGAGCTCCCGGCGGAACTCAACCTCGACCCCGACACGCTTGCGAGCCTGACGGCTCTGGCCCACTGAACCCCGACGGAAGGAACCTGACGATGCCAGTGAAGGAACACCTCGAAGGCCTGTGGCGCGAGTGGCGCCACCAGCGGGTCGCCGAGCTGTCGCGCCCCTATGGCTGGCCCTCGCTCGTCGCGCAGCACTGGCTCCGGGAGGGTGCTGATCCCGTCGAGCTTGATGATCTCCCGGGTACCTGGGCCGTCGTGGATGGCCGGGTCATCTTCACCCCACCTGCCGACGGCCCGTCGCTGTCGGTCGACGGCGAGTACCCGAGCGGTCCGGTCGAGATCGTGACGGGTCGGAATCAGAGCTACGGGCACGGCCGGAGCGTGCCGGTCTTCTTCGGTGACCGCGAGGTCGAGACGATCCCGCGGACCAACAACGCGGGTGAGCAGATCTTCGGCGTGCGGGTGCGCGACCCGAAGGTCTCGGCGGCGAAGGACTTCTCCTCGGTCGCCGCCTACGACTATGACCCCGCGTGGCGGGTCCCCGCCGTCTTCACCCCGGCCGCGGCGCGCGATGTTGAGCAGGAGACCGTCGAGACCGGTGTCCGCGAGACGACGACCCGCATCGGCACGCTCCGCGTCGAGCTCGAGGGCCGCGCATTCGATCTCGTCGTCATCGGCAAGGAGTCGGCGACGGGCATCCACCCCGTCGTGCACCTGCGCGACGCGACGGCCGGGCACACGACCTATGGGGCGGGTCGCGTCGTCGAGGCGGCGTGGGCGGACGAGGCGCGCACCCGGATCGACTGGGTCGACTTCAACTACCTCGTGCCGCTGCCGTGCGCGTACACGAATTTCGTGACCTGCCCGATCCCGCCGCGCGAGAACGTGCTCGACATCGAGATCCCGGTCGGCGAGCTCAAGCCCGCCGAGACCCTCGAGCGCGTCCTCACCTACGCCGGCTGAGCGGCTACGAGAAGGTGGGGGGCCAGACCGCCACGAGCAGCACGGCGGTCCAGTGGCTGAGGAACGCGAGCAGCGTGCACGCGTGGAAGATCTCGTGGAAGCCGAAGTGCTTCGGTGACGGGTTCGGCCGCTTGAGCGCGTAGACGATGGCCCCGCCCGTGTAGCACAGGCCGCCGGCGAAGACGAGGATCATCGAGATCGGGATCCACACGAAGAAGTCGACGACATACATGAGGGCGCCCCAGCCGAGCCCGAGGTAGAGGACGACGTAGAGCCAGCGCGGCGCGGCGAGCCAGAACACCCGGAAGGCGATGCCGAGCAGGGCCACCCCCCACACGATGGAGATGAGGATGACGCTCTGTGGCATCGGGAGCCCGAGCGTCGCGATCGGGGTGTACGTCCCGGCGATGAGCAGGAAGATGTTCGCGTGGTCGATGCGCCGGAGCACGGCCTTCGTGGTCGGTGACCAGTTGAAGCGGTGGTAGAGCGCGGAGCCGCCGAAGAGCAGGACGGTCGTCAGGAAGAAGACCCCCGACATGAGTTTCGCGAACACCCCGTCCGCGAGCACGACGAGCACGATCCCCAGGGCGATCGCGGCCGGGAGGGTCCCCGCATGGATCCAGCCTCGCCACGTGGGCTTCGTCTCGGCAACCGGCTCCGTGATGCGCACCGGATCGCTCGTCACCGTCATGGTGGGAGTGTACGCCGGGGCGTGCTGAGCGGGCGCCGAGCGTCCTCAGCCGAGCGCGCGTGCGGGGCGGTACCGTATCGATCGTGAACGCGGAGCGCCAGGCGCGAGAGCCCAAGCCCAGCGGGCTCCTGTACCGGCTTTATCAGAATCGGCTCCGCCGGGGACTCGATCACGACCGACTCCCCGACCACGTCGCGATGATCGTCGACGGCAACCGCCGCTGGGCGCGTGAGCGTGGCCTCGACTCGACCGACTACGGGTACCGGGCCGGCGCCGGCGTCTACCGCGACGTCCTCATCTGGTGCGACGATCTCGGGATCCGCCACACGACCCTCTACCTGCTGTCCACCGACAATCTCGAGAAGCGTCCCGCGTCCGAACTCGACGGGCTCGCGGAGATCATCGGTGATCTCGCGGAGGAGCTCGCCGAGGTCCGTAACTGGCGGGTGAAGCAGGTCGGCTCGCCGGCCGGTCTGCCACCGCGACTCCTCGAGCGGCTGCAGCGCGTCGCGGCGCAGACCGCGGCCGAGCCGGGCATGCAGGTCAACCTCGCAGTCGGCTACGGCGGGCGTCGTGAGATCGTCGACGCGATGCGCTCGATCGTCCGTGAGCACGGGCGCGACGGTGGGCGGCTCGAGGACCTCGCCGACGTGCTCACCCCGGAGAAGATCGGTGAGCACCTGTACACGGGCGGTCAGCCAGACCCGGACCTGGTCATTCGCACGTCGGGGGAGCAGCGGCTCAGCGACTTCATGCTGTGGCAGGCCGCGCATTCGGAGTTCTATTTCGTCGACGCGCTCGGCCCCGATTTCCGCGAGGTCGACTTCCTGCGGGCACTGCGCGCATACGGACAGCGGGACCGACGCTTCGGCTCCTGAGGCGACGCCGTCACCCGGTGTTCACCTCGACGACCCCGGACGCAGGGTGTGTCGCGCCCGAGGCCCCGCCGGGCGAGGGCTAGCGTCAGGGGCATCGGGTCGCAACTCGGTGGCCCGGGGACGGAGCAGTACGTGGCCGACAATCACCGCACGCGGCAGACTACCGCGCCGAAGGGTGCATCGAGGCCGGCGGGGGGTGAGCGGACCGCGACCGCGCAGCGCACCTACGTCCTGGACACCTCGGTCCTGCTGTCGGACCCGAAGGCGATCTTCCGCTTCGCGGAGCACAGTGTCGTCATCCCGGTCGTCGTCATCTCGGAGCTCGAGAAGAAGCGGCACGACCCGGAGCTCGGCTACTTCGCGCGGCAGGCCCTGCGCCACCTCGACGACCTGCGCGCCGAGCATGAGCGCCTCGACTTCCCGATCGCGGTCGGCGACGGCGGCAGCCTCCGCGTCGAGCTCAACCACAGCAACCAGGCGGTGCTCCCCTCCGGCCTCCAACTCGGCGACAACGACTCACGCATCCTCGCCGTCGCGCTCAACCTCGCCGGCGACGGGCTCGACGTCACCGTCGTGTCGAAGGATCTCCCGATGCGGGTGAAGGCCGCATCGATCGGCCTGGCCGCCGAGGAGTACCGTGCGGAGCAGGCGCCCGACAGTGGCTGGACCGGGCAGGCCGAGATCTCGCTCGGTGGACAGGACATGGCGCGGCTCTATGAGGAGGAGGAGCTCCTGACACCGGTGGCCGACGGGCTGCCGCGGAACACGGGACTCGTCATCCACTCCGAGCGCGGCTCCGCCCTCGGTCGGATCAGCGGGCCGGGCAAGGTCGCCCTCGTCCGCGGCGATCGCGACGTCTTCGGCCTGCACGGGCGCAGCGCCGAGCAGCGGCTCGCGATCGACCTCCTCACCGACCCGAGCGTCGGCATCGTCTCACTCGGCGGCCGCGCGGGGACCGGCAAGTCGGCGCTCGCGCTGTGCGCGGGCCTCGACGCGGTGCTCGAGCAGCAGCAGCACCGCCGGATCATGGTGTTCCGCCCGCTCTACGCGGTCGGTGGTCAGGAGCTCGGCTACCTGCCGGGCGACCAGGCGGAGAAGATGAATCCGTGGGCCCAGGCCGTCTTCGACACGCTCGGCTCGGTCGTCTCACAGAACGTGCTCGACGAGGTCCTCGAGCGCGGCATCCTCGAGGTGCTGCCGCTCACGCACATTCGCGGACGGTCGCTGCACGACGCATTCGTCATCGTCGACGAGGCGCAGTCGCTCGAGCGGAACGTGCTGCTGACGATGCTCAGCCGCATCGGGCAGAACTCGCGGGTCGTCCTCACCCACGATGTCGCGCAGCGCGACAACCTGCTCGTCGGGCGGCACGACGGCATCGCGAGCGTCATCGAGACGCTGAAGGGCCACGACATCTTCGGGCACATCACGCTGCAGCGATCCGAGCGCTCGGCGATCGCGGCGCTCGTCAGCGAGCTCCTCGACGGCAACGAGCTCGCCTGAGCGCGGGCCCGGTAGTCTTGCGTGGGTGACGACCTGGCCGATCCTCGCCGCCGTCGCGGTGCTGGGCGCGGTTCTGGTGTGGGGTCTGATCGCACCGCGGAGCCAGTGGCGGGTGCTGTTCGGCTGGGCCGCGCGCGACCCGGACGCGAGCGAGCCCGGTGACGGCGTCCACGGGCTTCGTCGTGCGATCTCGGCGCTCGGCCTCATCGGGCTGCTCACGGTCGGCGGTGTCCAGATCGCGGCGGCCGCGCTTGATCGACCGGTCGCGGGCCCCGAGCCGACCGCGCTGGAACGGGTCTGGGGGTCGCCGACGCCGCGACTCATCGATCGGGTCGTCGTGCCGATCGCCGACGCCCCCGAGGGATTCGTGCTCGGTGAGCTCCGGGGCTACCAGGTGCTCGATCGCGGCTACCCGCCGAACTACCTCGCCGAGCTGCCCCGGTTTGCCATGCTCGGCGAACCGAGCCCGTCCGGGCTGGTTGGCAGCGCACCGATCGAGGGCTTCAGCGGTTACGGCGCGGGCGACATCCTCGTCGCTGTCGAGGGCTCGCTCGCCTGCATTCCGCGGTTCGCCGTCGTCATCGAGACGGAGATCTCCGTCCAGCTCGGGGTGTACTGGGGGCTTCCGGGTGCGCTCGAGCAGTCGCACGCCGCCGCCTGCGACCTCACGGCCCCACTCACGCAGACCGTGCTCGTCCCGGTCCAGCTGGGCGGTGAGGTCGGTGACCGGCTCGTCGTCAGCATGACCGGGGTCCCACTGTCCGAGGCCGAGGATCTGCTCGGCTGAGCCGCGAATGATTGCGTGGGGCGGCTCGGGGCCGGTGGCGGCCGCGAGGTCCCCCGTCGTCTTCTCCGTGATCGCGTGGGCGATCATCGCCCCATTCTTCGTGACGGCCTACGGGGGATTTGAGCAGGCGACCTCGGGACAGCAGTGGCTCCAGGGGCTTGGCGTCGCGCTCGTCGTCCACCTGGGGCTCCTGCCGATCTTCCTCGGCGCGGGCGCGGTCGAGCGGCGACTCCGGGCGCATCCACTCTGGCGAGCCGCCTGGGTCATCCTGGCCCTCCTCGTCACCGCGGTCGTGCGCCCCGCGGCGACGTCCCTCCTGCACCTGCTCGTCGGCATCCCGCCGGTCGCGACGCCATGGTGGCTGCGGCTCCTCGTCAATGCGGTCGCGATCGGGCTGGCGCTGCTCGTCATCCACGCGGTCGTGCGCACGGTGCAGCGTCGGATCGCGGTCGCTGCGCGGCTCGACGCGGTGCTCGCCGACAGCACCGAGGGCGCGGCGGCGGTCGCGGCCGCGACGGACCGGCTCATCGCGGAGTTCGAGCGGGCCGTCGCGGACCCTGTCCGCCGCGCGCTCGACGCCGCAATCGTTGAGCCCTTCGACGCCGCACGGCAGGGGGCCGCGCTCCGCCAATTCGCCCATGAAGTCGTCCGGCCGCTCAGCCACCACGTGTTCGCGGCCGAGCTCGAGGAGCCGCCGCCCGCGCCCGCCGACGGGCGCGCGACTCGATTCCGCATCGCGGCGAGGGCGCTGCCCGCCCAGCCCTGGGCGCCCGCGCTCGTCTTCAGCGTGATCATGTACCCGACGATGCTTATCGGCTACGGGCCGGGGGAGGCACTCGTGCGCATCGGGGTTGGCGCGGTGTGGGCGGTCCTCGGGTGCTGGCTGCTCGGGCGCGTCCGGGCGCGCTCGCGACGGCGGCAGATCGTCGCGCTGCTTCTGGGGTACCTCGCGGTCGGGTTCGGGCTCACCGCGGTCTACCTCGACGCCGCCGTGCTGCCGCTACCGTCGCCGGGAGCCCCGGTGAGCGACTTCGCGATGCTGACCTATTGGTGCTATCTTCCGCTCGCATTCGCCCTCGTCGCGATGCTCCTCGTCATCGTGCGCAGCGAGCTCACCGAGGCCCGCGCGCTCGAGACGGAGCTCGCCGGACTGCTGCTGGCCAGTCAGCGGCGCGCTGCTGCGGCCCGGCTCGAGCATGCGGGGATGCGGGCGCGGCTCGCCAGGGTGCTCCACAACCAGGTGCAGGGCGAGGTGATCGCGCTCGCGCTGCGACTCAAGCTCGGCTCAGCGGGCGAGGAGGAGGTGCGGCGCCTCCCGGAGACGATCGATGCGATGCTCGCCGACGCCGTCCTGCCGGGCTCGGACGCGGACGGGTCCGTGAGTCCCGCGACGATGGCGAGGAATGCGCAGCTCGCGATCTCCTCCTGGGCGCACGCGATCGAGGTGCGCAGCACCGCGACGCCCGAGGTGTGGGACTGGCTCGCGCCGCGGCCGGCTGCGGCGGGGGTGCTCCTCGACGCCGCGTTCGAGGGGCTGACGAACGCGGTCCGCCACGAGGAGGCCGTCTCGGCCAGCCTCGACTTCGCCCGGACCGCGGACGGTGTCCGTCTCACCCTGCGGACGCCTGGCCGGTTGCCGAGCGGGGTGACAGACGGCTTCGGACTTGGCGACCTCCGGCGACGTGGCGCGCTCGTCGGACTCGAGCACGACGGTCGGGACGTCGTCCTCCGCGTCGAGGTCGGCGGGGAGTGAGGCTCAGCTCGGGTGCGTCATCGAGAGCACGTCGAGGTGCTCGTCGAGCTGCTCGAGGGTGAGCTCGCCGCGCTCGACAAAGCCGAGGTCGATGACGGCCTCGCGGATCGTGAGGCCGTTCGCGACCGAGTGCTTCGCGATTTTCGCCGCCGCCTCGTAACCGATGAGCTTGTTGAGCGGCGTGACGATCGACGGTGAGGCCTCGGCGAGGAAGCGCGCCCGTTCGACGTTCGCGGTGAGGCCCGCGATCGTCTTGTCGGCGAGGACGCGGGATGAATTGGCCAGCAGCCGGATCGATTCGAGGAGCGCGTTGCCCATGACCGGGATCGCGACGTTGAGTTCGAAGCTGCCGCTCGCACCGGCCCACGCGATCGTCGCGTCGTTGCCGATGACGCGGGCGGCCGCCATGAGGACGGCCTCCGGAACGACGGGGTTCACCTTGCCAGGCATGATCGAGGAGCCGGGCTGCAGGTCGGGGATGTGGAGCTCGCCGAGGCCGGTGTTCGGTCCGGAGCCCATCCAGCGCAGGTCGTTGTTGATCTTCGTGAGGCTCACCGCGATGACCCGGAGCGCACCGGAGGCGTCGACGAGTCCGTCGCGCGCGCCCTGCGCCTCGAAGTGGTCGAGCGCTTCCGTGATCGGCAGCCCGCTGTCGGCGGCGAGCTCGGTGATGACCTCTTGCGGGAAGCCGAGGGGCGTGTTGATGCCGGTGCCGGTGGCCGTGCCGCCGAGCGGGACCTCCGCGACGCGGGGCAGTGCCGACTCGACCCGCTGAATGCCGAGCTCGATCTGCCGGGCGTAGCCCGCGAATTCCTGCCCGAGTGTGACGGGGGTCGCATCCATGAGGTGGGTGCGGCCGGATTTGACGACGTCGCGCCAGAGCTCGGCCTTCTCCCGGAGGGCGGCGGCGAGGTGTTGCAGTGCTGGGATGAGCTCATGGAGGAGCGCACCGGTCGCCGCGACGTGGACAGAGGTCGGGAAGACGTCGTTCGACGACTGGGAGGCGTTGACGTGGTCGTTCGGATGCACGGCGCTGCCGAGGGAAGTGCTGGCGAGGGAGGCGAGGACCTCGTTCATGTTCATGTTCGACGAGGTGCCGGACCCGGTCTGGTACACGTCGACCGGGAATTGGTCAAGATGCTGGCCGTCGATGATCAGCTGCGCGGCCTGGACGATCGCGTCGGCGATGTCGGCGGGGATGATGCCGCGGCGGCCGTTGACGATCGCGGCGGCGCGCTTGATCCGGGCGAGCGCGATGAGCTGCGCCGGCTCGAGCCCGGTGCCGGAGATCGGGAAGTTCTCGACCGCGCGCTGCGTCTGTGCCGAGTAGAGGGCGTCCGCCGGGACGAGGACCTCGCCCATCGTGTCGTGCTCGATGCGGTATTCGACGCCGTCGATGATCTGCTTGCTCACGCTGTCTGGTCCTTCCGTGGCTGAGGAATGTGGTGGTCGCCCGCGGCACGCCTCGCTGCGGATCACACCCGTCCCACGACGGCGTCGGGCTCGACGCGGCCTGCTGCCAGGCGGTAGTTCGCCCCGACGATAGCCAGCGTACCGGCCTCGACGGCCTCGCTGATGACGCGGGACTCGCGCACGAGGTCGGCGATGGTGTCGCGCAGATGTTCGCGGCCGACCGCCGCGGGGTCCGCCTCGTGCAGCGGCAGCTCCGGGTGCTCGAGGTGCACGCGGTGCACGGCGGGCCACACCCGGCGGACGATGCCGCCGATGTGGGAGGGCAGCGGCTCGGCGTCGGGCTTCGTCGCGGCGAGGGACGCGGCGACGGCACCGCAGGCGTCGTGACCGAGGACGACGATGAGCGGAATGTTGAGGATGGCGACGGCGTATTCGAGGGTGCCGAGCACGGAGTCGGAGACGACCTGGCCCGCGTTTCGGATGACGAAGAGGTCGCCGAGCCCCCGGTCGAAGATGATCTCGGCGGCGAGGCGCGAGTCGCTGCAGCCGAACAGCGCCGCGATCGGGGTCTGTCCGTTGGCAAGGGTCTCGCGGTACGCCGCATCCTGGTGCGGGTGCTGTGGGGTACCAGCGATGAAGCGCTCGTTGCCCGCGAGCATCTCCGCCCAGGCCTCGGCGGGGCGGTTCGTCATGAGGCGCTCTCGGCCGTGGCGCCCGCGCCGACCGCCGTGCGTGCCGCGTCGAGCCGGGTCTTCGCGCCCTGCAGCCACTCTTCGCAGCGGGCCGCCAGTGCTTCGCCTCGCTCCCACAGGGCGATCGACTCCTCGAGCGTGACGGCGCCCTGCTCGAGGCGGGTCACCACCTCGACGAGGGCGTCGCGAGCCTGTTCATAGCTGAGTTCGGCGATGTCGGTCTGCGGGGTGTCGGCCACGTCACCATCGTACGCTCCCGCGCCGACACGGGGCTCGCGCGCGGCGGAGCCTTACGGCCGTTGGGCGCCGACCATGCGCGATGCGGCGCGGAGTTGCTGTTTTCGGTGCACCGAAAATATCATCGGACGATGACGCGCGAGCAGGGCACGGTGCTGCGGAGGGGCATGCTCGGCGCCGCCGCGATCGCCACGGTGGCGCTCCTGCTCCTCGGCTGCAGCGCCTCGCCCGGCGCGCCCGCATCGTCACCGCCGCCCGACGACCGCCCGGTCGTCCTCACGACCTTCACCGTCCTCGCCGACATCGCGCAGCAGGTCGCCGGCGAGCACCTGCGGGTCGAGTCCCTCACCAAGGTCGGCGCGGAGATCCACGGCTACGAGCCGACCCCGGGCGACCTCGCGCGCGCCGCCGACGCCGACCTCATCCTCGACAACGGACTGCACCTCGAGGCATGGTTCGAGCAGTTCGTCGCCGGCCTCGACGTGCCGCACGTCGTCGTCTCGACCGGCGTCGAGCCGATCGGCATCGCCGGCGCCGACGGCATCCCCAACCCCCACGCCTGGATGAGCCCGCGCAACGTCCAGACCTACGTCGACAACATGCGCACCGCATTCATCGCGCTCGCGCCCGAGCATGCCGACGACTTCGCGAGGAATGCGGCGGCCTACCAGCGCGAGTTGCAAACGGTCGAGGACGACCTCCTCGCCTCGCTCGCCGTGCTGCCGACCACCGCGCGCGCGCTCGTGACGTGCGAGGGCGCATTCTCCTATCTCGCTCGCGATGCAGGGCTCACCGAGCGCTACATCTGGGCGGTCAACGCCGAGCAGCAGGCGACGCCGCGGCAGATCGCGGCCGTCATCGACTTCGTGCGCGAGCGGGAGGTGCCAGCGGTGTTCTGCGAATCGACCGTGTCGGACCGGCCCATGCGGCAGGTCGTCGACTCAAGCGACGCCGACTATGGCGGGGTGCTCTACGTCGACTCGCTCTCCGAGCCGGAGGGTCCGGTGCCGACCTACCTCGACCTCATCCGGCACGACACGGCGACGATCATCGCCGGGCTGAGCGGGCAGAGCGGGTCGAGTGGGCCGCCCGGGCGGCCAGGTCCGACGGGGGCGACGTCATGACCGGCGTGCCCGGCACCGCGCCCGCGCCACCGGCGATCCGGGTCCGTGACGTCGCCGTGCGCTACGGCGAGGTCACCGCGCTCGACGGGGTCGACCTCGAGATCCCGGCCGGTCGGGTCACCGCCCTCATCGGCATGAACGGATCTGGCAAGTCGACGCTCTTCGCCGCGATGATGGGGCTGACGCGACTCGACCGCGGTGAGGTGCGCCTCGGCGGCGTCGACCCGGCGACGGCGCGCCGCCGCGGGCTCGTCGGCTGGGTGCCACAGAGCGAAACGGTCGACTGGTCCTTCCCCGTCTCGGTGCGCGACGTCGTCATGATGGGGCGCGCCGGGCTGCAGGGATTCACCCGCCGCGTGCGCCCGGTCGACCGGGACGCCGTCGCCGGAGCGCTCGACCGGGTCGAGTTGACCGAGCTGGCTGACCGACAGATCGGGCGACTGTCCGGCGGGCAGCGCAAGCGCGCATTCGTCGCCCGCGGTATCGCTCAGGAGGCGCAGATCCTGCTCCTCGACGAGCCCTTTGCCGGTGTCGACCGGCCGTCCGAGGCGACGATCGTCCGGCTGCTGCGGGGACTGGCCGCCGATGGTCGCACCGTCCTCATCTCGACCCACGACCTGCAGGGCGTGCCGGAGCTCGCCGATGACGTCATCCTGCTGCGCGGCCGCGTGCTCCACCACGGGCCTGTCGCGGAGGCCCTCCGGCCCGAGCGACTCGGCCCGACCTTCGGGATCGACCTCGGCGGGGGTGCACCGTGACCCTCCTTGACCTCCTCCTCGAGCCGCTGCAGTACGACTTCATCGTGCGAGCCCTCGTCGCGACCGTTGTCGCGGCGGTCGTGTGCGCCCTGCTGTCGTGCTGGCTCGTCCTCGTCGGCTGGTCGCTCATGGGGGACGCGGTCTCCCACGCCGTCCTCCCCGGTGTCGTCCTCGCCTACGTCGTGGGCGCCCCCTTCGCGCTCGGCGCGCTCGTCTTCGGCTTCCTCGCCGTCGGGCTCATCGGCGTCGTCCGCGGTACCGGCCGCATCAAGGAGGATGCGGCGATCGGCATCGTCTTCACGACCCTCTTCGCGCTCGGCCTCGCCCTCATCTCCGTCATCCCGAGCCAGACGGACCTCGCGCACATCGTGTTCGGCAACGTGCTCGGTGTCTCCGGCAGCGAGCTCACCCAGATCGGCATCCTCGCCGCGGTCGCGCTCGCGCTCCTGCTGCTCAAGCGCCGCGACCTCACCCTGTACGCCTTCGACGCGGGCCACGCGCACGCGATCGGGCTGAGCCCGCGCCTCCTCGGCGCACTCCTCCTCGGCCTCATCGCGCTCACCGCGGTCGTCGCGCTCCAGGTCGTCGGCGTCATCCTCGTCGTCGCGATGCTCATCATCCCGGGCGCGACCGCTCGGCTGCTGACGGAGCGATTTGGACGAATGCTCGTGCTCGCGCCCGCCATCGCCGCCCTGTGTGCTGTGCTCGGCATCTATCTGAGCTACTGGCTCGACGCGGCGCCCGGCGCGCTCGTCGTGCTCGTGCAGGGGCTCGTCTTCGCCGTCGTGCTCGTGGCCCAGCTCAGTCGACGGTCGCGGCAAGCCCGCCGTCGGCCAGCCGCAGCGTGAGTTTCGTGCCGGAGGGCGCCTCGGTCGCCGTGCGGACCGCGTGACCGTCCGGGAGCACCGCGATCGCGTAGCCGCGCTGCAGGGTCGCCAGTGGCGACAGCGCGCGGAGCCGGCCAGCCAGCCCCTCGAGCGCCGACTCCGCCTGCTCGATCCGGCGGTCGAGGAGCTCCGCACCGCGGGTGACCCAGCGGAAGACCTCCTCGGTCCGGGTGTCGACGATCCAGCGACCGTCGGCGAGCACCGGGCGCGACCGCAGCTGCGCCACCCGGTCGACCTCGGTCGCGATGAGGGACGTGACCCGCTGGCGGATCCGGGCACGCGCGTCGACGACGCGGCTCAGTTCCTCCGCGATATCCGGCACGACCCGCTTCGCGGCATCCGTCGGCGTGCTCGCGCGGAGGTCCGCGACGTCATCGAGGATCGGGTGGTCGTTCTCATGGCCGATCGCTGAGACGATCGGGGTGGTGGCGGCCGCGACCGTGCGGATGAGCGTCTCATCGCTGAAGGGCAACAGGTGGAGGAAGTCGCCGCCGCCGCGCGCGACGATGATGACATCGACCTCCGGGTCCGCATCGAGGGCGAGGATCGCCGCGGTCACCTCGGCGGCCGCCCGCTCACCCTGCACGAGCGCGTGGCGGATCTCGAAACGGACGCCGGGCCACCGCAGCTGCGCATTCCTGACGACGTCCTTCTCGGCGTCCGAGTCGCGGCCCGTCACGAGCCCGATGCGATTCGGCAGGAAGGGGAGGGGGCGCTTCCGCGCGGGGTCGAAGAGGCCCTCGGCGGCGAGCTGTTTGCGCAGGCGCTCGAGGCGCTCAAAGAGGTCGCCGAGGCCGACGTGGCGGATCTCGCGGACGTTGAGGCTGAGGTCGCCGCGATTGACCCAGAAGTCGACCTTCGCGCGCAGCAGCACCCGATCGCCCTGCTTGAACTCGCTCGCGGCGTCCGGCTGCGTGCGAGACCAGACCGTGAACGACAGCGCCGCCTCCGCCTCGAGGTCCTTCACCTTCGCGAAGACGCCGGAGGCGCGCACCGACCACTGCGTGATCTCGCCCTCGACCCAGACCTCGCCGAGGCGGTCGATCTGCTGCTTGATGCCGCCCGAGACCTTCGCGACGGAGAACGGCGTCTCCGGGGACGAGCCGTTCGGCAGGGCGCCCGGCGGCGGCGTCGCGGTCATGCGCACACCCTACCCGCGCCCCTCGACACTCGCTCATGGCGCGGGCCGGGGGCGCTCAGGTGGGCCGACGTAGACTGCCAGCTGTGATCACGAATGGGCGGGTCGCCTCTCTTGCTGCACCCGCGGTCCCCCCGGTGCGCGCCGTGCTCGAGGATCGTCCGGTCATCGTCGACGGCGCCTCCGTGCCGAAGCGGGTGCTCCTCGCGGCACCGCGCGGCTACTGCGCCGGTGTCGACCGAGCGGTCATCGCCGTCGAGAAGGCGCTCGATCGCTATGGCGCCCCCGTGTACGTCCGCAAGCAGATCGTCCACAACATCCACGTCGTGCGCACGCTCGAGCGCGCCGGCGCGATCTTCGTCGACGAGGTCGAGGAGGTGCCGGAGGGCGCCCGTGTCGTGTTCTCCGCACACGGGGTGAGCCCGGCGGTCCACGCCGCCGCCGCGGATCGTGAGCTCGACACGATCGACGCCACCTGCCCGCTCGTCACGAAGGTGCACCGCGAGGCCGTGCGCTTCGCGAAGCAGGACTACCGCATTCTCCTCATCGGTCACGCTGGCCATGAAGAGGTCGAGGGCACGATGGGCCACGCGCCCGAGCGGACCATCCTCGTCAACAACCCGGACGAGGCTGACACCGTCGAGGTCCCGGACCCCGAGAAACTCATCTGGCTCTCCCAGACGACCCTCTCGGTCGACGAGACGATGGAGACGGTGCGTCGACTCCGCGCCCGGTTCCCGCACCTTGAGGACCCCCCGAGTGACGACATCTGCTACGCGACGCAGAACCGTCAGGTCGCGATCAAGAAGGTCGCGAAGGAGGCGGAGCTCGTCATCGTCGTCGGCAGCCGCAACTCGTCGAACACGATGCGGCTCGTCGACGTCTCGCTCGAGCACGGCGCGAAGGCGGCCTACCGCGTCGACTACGCGCACGAGATTCAGCAGGCCTGGCTCGACGGCGTCAGCGCAGTCGGCGTGACCTCCGGCGCGAGCGTCCCCGAGGTCCTCGTCCGCGACGTGCTCGAGGCGCTCGCCGAGGCGGGCTACCGCGACGTCGAGGAGGTCGTCACGGCCGAGGAGGACCTCGTCTTCTCGCTGCCGAAGGAGCTGCGGGTCGATGGCGCGGGCAACCGCGACGCCCGCGCGATCGGCGGCCACAACCGGTCCGTCGCGAAGGTCTGACAGCCTGCCCCGTGCTGCCGTTCCCGGTGGTTGCCCAAATCTGCGGGTGAAGCGGCCCGATCACCGGCAGATTTGGGCAATCACCGGAGCGGGCGAACGTCCTGACAACGGGGCGTCAGGCGCGACCGGCGGAGCCGAGCTCCCGGGCGGCGAGGGCGACCCGCTCGGCCATGGCCGTCTCCGCGATCTTGCCCCAGGCGCGCGGGTCGTAGTACTTCTTCTCGCCGACCTCGCCGTCGATCTTCAGCACCCGGTCGTAGTGCTTGAGCATGTAGTCGACGACGGGGCGGGTGAAGGCGTACTGGGTGTCGGTGTCGACGTTCATCTTGATGACGCCGTGGCGCACCGCGGTCGCGATCTCCTCGGGCGAGGACCCGGAGCCGCCGTGGAAGACGAGGTCGAGCGGATTCTGGCCGGTGCCGTACTTCGCCGCGATGCCTGCCTGGATCTCACCGAGGAGCTCGGGGCGGAGCTTGACGTTGCCGGGCTTGTAGACCCCGTGCACGTTGCCGAAGGTGAGCGCGGCGATGTAGCGGCCCTGCTCGCCGAGCCCGAGCGCGGCGACGAGCTGCTCGACGTCCTCGAGCGTCGTGTAGAGCTTCTCGTTGATCTCGGCGATGATCCCGTCTTCCTCGCCGCCGACGACGCCGACCTCGACCTCGAGGATGGCGCCGATCGAGTGCATGCGGGGCAGCAGCGCCTGCGCGATCTCGAGGTTCTCCTTGAGTGGGACCGCGGAGCCGTCCCACATGTGGGACTGGAAGAGCGGCCCGCGCCCGGCGGCGACCTCCTCCGCTGAGTACTCGATGAGCGGCTCGACGAAGCCCGCGAGCGCCTCCTTCGGGCAGTGGTCGGTGTGGAGAGCCACCGTGATCGGATACGACTTCGCGACCTCGGTCGCATACTTCGCGAAGGCGATCGCCCCGGTGACGCGCTGCTTGACGCTCGGCCCGGAGAAGTAGTCGGCGCCACCGGTCGACACCTGCAGGATGCCGTCGGAGCCCGCCTCGGTCAGTCCCTGCAGCACCGCGTTGATGGTCTGCGAGCTCGAGACGTTGATGGCCGGCAGCGCGTAGCCACCAGCCTTCGCCTTCGCGATGATCTCGGCGTACTGATCGGGGGTGGCGACGGGCATGAAGCGGCCTTCCTTTGGCGTTCGGTGACGAATGCGCGGGACCGGTCGGCAGCAACCGACCGGCTTCAGTCTATGAGGACAGCCTGTCCGCGGCTGGGACGATTAGGCTCGGGGTCGTGCCGATCGATGATGCCCACGCCGACCATTTCGAGACCCCGGATCGCAACCTCGGCCTTGAGCTCGTCCGAGCCACCGAGGCCGCGGCGATCCGCGCGGTGCCGTGGATTGGCAAGGGCGACAAGAATGCGGCGGACGGCGCTGCGGTCGACGCGATGCGGAAATTCCTCGGCACGGTCGACTTCGAGGGTGTCGTCGTCATCGGTGAGGGGGAGAAGGACAACGCCCCGATGCTGTTCAACGGGGAGGTGGTCGGCACCGGTCGCGGCCCGAAATGTGACATTGCGGTTGACCCGATCGACGGCACCTCGCTGACGGCGGCCGGTCGTTCGCACGCGATCTCGATGCTCTCGGTTTCCGACCGGGGCACGATGCTCGACGCGTCAAGCGTCTTCTACATGGACAAGCTCGTCACGGGACCGGCGGGCGCCGGGGTGGTCGATCTCGGGCAGTCGGTCGGCGACAACATCCGCGAGTATGCGAAGGCGCTCGGTCGTCCCGCCGGTGAGATCGTCGTCGCGGTGCTCGACCGGCCGCGCCACGAGGGCCTCATCGATGAGATCCGCTCAGCTGGCGCCGGGACGCGGCTCATCCTCGACGGCGATGTCGCCGGGGGGATCAATGCGGTCGTCGAGGGGACCCGGATCGACATGTGTCTCGGCATCGGCGGCTCCCCGGAGGGGGTCGCGACGGCTGCTGCGGTCAAGGCGCTCGGCGGCTTCATCCAGGGCCGTTTCGCGCCGGCGGATGCCGCGGAGCGGGCGCGCGGCGAGGCTGCGGGGCTGCGCATGGACCACATCTACTCAGCGGACGAGCTGGTTCGTGGCGACAACACGATCTTTGTCGTGACGGGCGTGACGGATGGCTCGCTCGTCAAGGGGGTCGAGCGCAGCGGGAGTGTCATTCACACCGAGTCGCTCATTCTGCGCGGCCGCTCTGGGACGATCCGCCGCATTCAGGCGACGCACCTCGCGTCGAAGTGGCTCGAGGACTGAGCCGCACTTAGCTGGTGGCGCGCACGCGCCGCGTCCGCGGTGGGAACGGCACGATTGTCGAGGTCGTCGCCTGGTAGTCGGCGTACTCGGGGTACTTCGCCTTCGTGATCGACTCGGTGAAGGCGGTCGAGCCGATGAACAGGATCGTGAGCAGCGCCGCGCCGATGACGCTCCAGTGCAGGACCGTCCCGACCGCGACGGCGCCCATGAGGAAGAACACCCACCACTGGGCCTGCTCGAAGAAGAAGTTCGGGTGTCGCGAGGTGTGCCAGAGCCCCGACTGCAAGAACCTCGGGTTGGGTTCGCGGCCAGCGGCGACTTCGGCGGCCTTCCACTGGTGGAAGCGCCACTGCTGCTCATCGGCCACCGTCTCGCCGATGAGTAGGGCGAGGAATGCGGCGGCGAGGACCCAATCCAGCGGTCCCATCGCGCTCTGGTGCTGATACGCGACGAGGGCCGGCAGTGTGATGAGGACGAGGAGTGACTGCTGGAAGATGACGATGAAGCCGATGTTGAACAGCTCGAACTGCATCCGGCTCATCCGGCCGCGCAGCACCGCCCAGCGATAGTCCTCCATACCGGAGTAGCCGCCCTTGCGCGCGAAGTTGAAGGTGAGTCGTGCGCCCCAGAGGGTGACAAGGATCGCCATGACGATGAGGCGAAGGTCGCTCAGCCCGGCGGCGACCGCGAAGATCCACACATAGACGACCGGCACGATCGACCACAGCCGATCAACCCAGGAGGTCTCCCGCGTGATGAGTGAGGTGATCCAGCAGAATGCTGCCGACGCGCCCGCGACGATGAGGACGATCAGGAGGGGGTCCATGGCGTACCACCCTAGGCCGATTCGGGGCCGTCGTCATCGAGGAACTCGGTGAGCTTCGGCGCGGTCTGCCGCAGTGCTGCCGGGTCCGGTCCCGTCAGCTCCGGCGCGGTGAACGCCCGCGGCCGTTCTTCGATGGCCGGTGGCTCGGCGAGCACCGTCGTCTCGTCCAGATCCTCGAGCCGACGGGCCGTGACGAGCACGCGGGTCTCGAGTGACGCGGCAAAGGCGTTGTAGCTCGCGACCGTGCCGTCGATCGATTTCCGGAGCCGGTCGGCGTGGCCGGCGAGTGTGCCGATCCGGCGGTAGAGCTCCCGGCTCAGGTCGAAGAGGCGCTTCGCATCCTCCGTGAGGACATCCTGTCGCCAGGTGTAGGCCACGGTCTTGAGCGCCGCCCAGAAGCTGACCGGTGAGGCGAGGACGACGCCTTTGCCGAAGGCATACTCGAGGAGCCCGGGATCCGCGTTGAGCGCCGTCGCGAGCAGGGACTCATTGGGGATGAAGGCGATCGTGAAGTCGGGGCTTGCCGCGAGCCCACTCCAGTACCCGCGCGCCGCAAGCGCGTCGACGTGCCCTTTCACCTTCTTGGCATGTCGGGCGAGGAGTTCCTGCCGCCGGGCCTCCTCCTCGCCGGTGGCGGCGGCCGGTACGGCCGCGGCCTCGATGTAGTCGTTGTACGGGACCTTCGCGTCGACGGCGATCTGCTTGCCGCCCGGCAGATTGATGATCAGGTCCGGTCGCCGGGAGGTCTCGCCGACGGTGATCGTCGACTGCTCCGTGAAGTCAACGTGCGCGATCAGGCCGGCGCTCTCGACGAGGGTGCGCAGTTGCGTCTCGCCCCACACCCCGCGCACCGCGTTGTTCTTCAGCGCCGCGGCGAGCGACTCCGCGGTCGCTCGCAGGCGCTCTTCGCCCGCTGCCGCGGTCCGGAGTTGTTGCTGCAGCTCACCGTGCTGCTGCTGGCGCTGGGCCTCGAGCTCGGTGACCGTCGCCTGCATGGTGCGGAGCGTCTCCTGCACCGGGGACAGGGCCTGCAGCACCTTCGACTCAGTCTGTTGCTGCAGTAGGCGCTGCGCCGCATCACGCTCCCCGCGCTCGAGCAGCTCCCGGTACTGGGCACTCGAATTGCTCACCTGCGTCTCGAGCGAGGCGATGGTGGCCGTGGCGGCCGCGAGCTGCGCATTCGTCGACCGGCGAGTGAGCGCCCGGGTCAGGAGCCCGACGGCGGCAGCGCCGACCACGAGTCCGAGGAGCGCACCGAGCAGTGCGGCGGCGAGTGGATCCATGGGGCGAGTCTGGCAGTAGCCACCGACATCGCCGGGCGGGCTGGTGGCGAAGCTAGGCGGCGACGGCTGCGAGGTGGGACATGCGGGCGCCGGCCGAGGCGCCGAGCTCGGTGAGCGTCGTGGCGCCGTGCCGCTTCGCCGCATCGATGATGATCCACGCGCAGGCTTCGGCGTCGGCGAGCGCGTCATGGTGCGGGAAGTCGTCGAAGCCCGCGGCGCTCGCCGCCACCGGCAGGCGGTAGGAGTCGAGCGTGTAGGTCTTCCGCGCGACCTGCAGTGAGCACAGGTAGTCGAACTCGGGGATCGTGACGTCCGAGGCCCGACACGCCGCCGCGATGACGCCCATGTCAAAACCGGCGTTATGCGCCGTCAGCGCGTCGCCCTCGAGATACGCGAGCAGCTCCGGCAGCTGGTCGACCCAGCGCGGCGCGTCGGCGACGTCCGCTTCGCGGATGCCATGAATGCGGGTGTTCCACTCATTGAAGCGGTCGTGCCCCTCCGGCGGTCGGATGAGCCAGCCCGCGCGGTCGACGACCTTGCCCCCGCGTACCTTCGCGAGCCCGACCGAGCAGGCACTCGCCGCGGAGTGGTTGGCGGTCTCGAAGTCGATTGCGGTGAAGTCGAGCACGCCCTCATGCAACGCCCAGCCATAGACATTCGCCGGGAGGCGCGCCGGACTCGCGCCTCCCCGCATTCATCCCTCGATGTCAACCCGGTCACGCGACGGGGGAGCCCACTCGGGAGGAATGCGGACAGCCGCCCGCCGGTAGGCTGAGCGACCGTGGCACTCACCATCGGCATCGTCGGGCTCCCCAACGTCGGCAAGTCGACGCTCTTCAACGCGCTGACCCGCGCGAGCGTCCTCGCCGCGAACTACCCGTTCGCGACGATCGAGCCGAATGTCGGCGTCGTCGAACTGCCGGACGCGAGGCTCGGCAAACTCGCCGAGATCTTCGGGAGCGAGCGGATTCTGCCAGCGACGGTCTCCTTCGTCGACATCGCCGGCATCGTCAAGGGGGCGAGCGAGGGCGAGGGGCTCGGGAACCAGTTCCTCGCGAACATCCGCGAGGCCGACGCGATCGCGCAGGTCGTCCGAGGCTTCGCCGACCCGGATGTCGTCCACGTCGCCGGTGCCGTCGACCCGCACGCCGACCTCGAGGTCATCACGACGGAGCTCGCGCTCGCGGACCTGCAGACGCTCGAGAAGGCGATCCCGCGCATCGAGAAAGAGGTCAAGGGCAAGAAGGCCGACCCGGCGCTCCTGGCCGCGGCCATCGCCGCGCAGGCCTCGCTCAATGACGGCATCCCGCTGTCCCGCGCCACAGGCGTCGATCTCGCGCCGCTCAAGCCGCTCGGGCTCATGACCGCGAAACCGATCATCTACGTCTTCAACGTCGACGAGGACGTGCTCGGCTCGGCGTCGCGGCGTGACGAGCTCGCCGCTCTTGTCGCCCCCGCGAAGGCGGTCTTCCTCGATGCGAAGATCGAGTCGGAGCTCATCGACATGGCGCCGGAGGAGGCGGCCGAGCTGCTCGCGATGACGGGGCAGGAGGAGTCAGGGCTCGACCAGCTCGCCCGCATCGGCTTCGACACCCTCGGCTTGCAGACGTACCTCACCGCCGGCCCGAAGGAGGCCCGCGCCTGGACGATCCCGAAGGGCGCCAAGGCGCCGCAGGCAGCCGGGGTCATCCACACCGACTTCGAGCGCGGCTTCATCAAGGCCGAGGTCATCTCCTTCGACGACCTCGTCGAGACCGGCTCCGTCGCCGCGGCCCGCGCCGCCGGCAAGGCCCGCATCGAGGGCAAGGACTATGTGATGGCCGACGGGGATGTGGTGGAGTTCCGCTTCAATGTGTGAGTAATGCTTACTTCTCGAGTAAATGAAATGAGACGCGTCCGCGTTTCGTGAAATTGATGCGTCACGTGATTACCGAGTGACGTTGTCTGAGTCACACGGCAGCTGGCCTGAAGCTACACCCGTACCAGGATTTCGGCGTGTGGCATGAGGAGCCACCCGTCGGGGTCGTCGGTCCAGTCTCGCCACGCCTGAGCGATCCGCTCGAGCCTGCCCGTGTCGGCAAGACCGAGTCGTCGCGCGTTGTCGGCAAAGGCCGAGGCGACGGCTCGCTCCGCCCACATGCCACCCCACCAGGCTCGGTCCTCGTCCGACTCGAACAGCCACAGCGATGCGGAGCAGGCCACGTCGGTGAAACCTGCGGACCGTGCCCACGACTTGAGATGCCTTCCTGCCGCGGGTTCGCCGCTGATGCCGCGATGCACTTGCAAATAGAGCGCCAGCCAGTCGCTCAGTCCCTCGTGATGGGGCGCCCAGATGACACCCTCGTAGTCGACGTCCCTCACGGTCACGATCCCGCTCGGCTTCGCGACACGGCCCATCTCGCGCAGCACCGCCACGGGGTCGCTAACGTGTTGCAACACCTGGTGAGCGTGGACCACATCGAAGGAGTCATCGGCAAACGAGAGCTCGTACGCATCGCCGACTTCGAAGCGCAGATTGTTCTGCCCAAGGGGTGCGTGATCTGAAGTGGCCTTCGCCACCACCTCCGCTGAGGCATCGATCCCGACGACCTGCCCAGGGGCGAGCCGTGCGGCAAAGTCGGCCGTGATCGTTCCCGGTCCCGCCCCGATGTCGAGGAGCGAGTCACCCGCGGACAGGTGCGGAAGGAGGTGCGCGGCAGAATTATCGGCGGTGCGCCAGGTATGGGAGCGCAACACGCTCCCGTGGTGTCCATGCGCGTAGGGATCAACGGCCATGCATCGAGGCTAGCCGCGCCGGTTCACCCTGCGAAGATGGGTTGACGAGTCTACTGTCGACGCGGAGGGAGTGTTCGATGCGCATCGTGATCGGAGCACCGGGCAACGGCGTCGCGTTGAAGGACGCGATCAAGGCGGTCCTCGAGGCGGACCACAGGGTCGACGAGGTGATCGACCTGTCGGAGCCCGACATCACGTACCCGGAAGTGTCGTTCCGGGCCGCGCGAGCGATCCTGGATGGGCGAGCGGATCGCGGGGTCTTGGTGTGCGGGACCGGGGTCGGCACCGCGATTGCGGCGAGCAAGGTTCGTGGCATCCGGGCCGCGACCGCGCACGATCTGGTGACGATCCGCGGGTCGGTGGAGAACTACGACGCGCAGATCCTGTGCATGGGGCAGAACGTGATCGCGCCGGCTGCCGCCGCAGCGCTCGTCGATGTCTGGCTCGACCTGCGGCACGATTCGTCGAGCGGGTATGCGCCCAAGCTCGTCGAGATCAGTGACTTCGAAGCCGGCGCCTAATCAACGAGACGGAAGTCGCCGGTCGCCGCGAGCACCTGGGCGATGGCGTCTCGATCGGGCGTGACGGATTGCTTGTGCTTCACGATCAACCGTGTCGCATCGGCGTCCGTGACCTCGAAGGTGGCCTGGCCGAGGTCGAGCTCGGCGAAGACATCGAAGAGCGCCTGCAGCGCCTCACGCACCTGATCCTCGGTTTTCACGCCGCGCACCGTGAGCGTCGTGGACACGATGGGATCGTCGTACTCAGTCATTAGATTCTCCCGTTCAGCGCCTGGAACGCGGAGTCTTCACGGGTGCCGCCCCTGCCGTCGCCATACTCCGCGTAGTCGGCGACCCAGCGGATCGAGCGCACCCATTTCACCATCTTGTAGCCGTGGTGCGATTCGACCCGCATGCGGGCGGGGGCGCCGAGGTGGATGTCGAGCGGGCGGCCGTTGCGCTCGTAGGCGAGAATCGTGTTCGGCTCCATCGCGGTCTCGAGGTCGTAGCAGGCGTAGAACGGTTCGCGCGGACGGTTGTCGACCATCTTCTGCGCGAGCCCGTACGACTCGACGAGGATGTAGTTCGCCCCTTTTGGTCGCGGGCCGAGCAACTCGAGGAGATCGGAAAGCTTCACGCCCGTCCAACGGCTGGTGGCCGACCAGCCCTGCATGCAGGTATGGATCGCGACATAGGAGGTCTGCGGGAGTGTGCGGATCTCATCGAGCGTCAGCTCGCGTGCGTTCCCGCTCGTGTCGTCGCCGAGCGTGATCGTGTAGCTCGACCAGTTGGTATCGCGCGCGGCGATGTATTCGGCCGATTCCTCCTGCGTCGGAGGCAGCCCATTCGTCCAATGGAACTCTGAGATGTCGTCATCGGTGTACACATCCTGGGTCGTCATCCGCGGTCGCAGCCAATTCAGGAAGATGCGTCGCCCGATCTCGCTGAACCAGACCAGCACGGTGTGGGCGCGGGCGCGTTGCGCCAGGGTGAGGTAGCTCAGTGCGATCCAGAACAGCAGCACGGCGACGATCGTCGCGATCATGATGACGAATGCTTGTGCGTAGCGTGCCGTGTCGACGTCGCCGAACACCATGTGCACGAGGTTGTGCTCACGGTGCACGAGGAAGACGAGGCCGACGTGCATCACGATGAAGCCAGCCATGAGCACCATGCCGATGAAGTGGAGCGAACGGGCGCCCTGGTGGCCACCGAGCATCTTCACGTAACGCGGATACCGGGAACGGATGGCCGGGGACATCGCGATGCCGGTGAGGATCATGAATGGCGCGAGGATGAAGATGACGAAGGTGTAGCCGAGCATTTGCAGCGCGTCGTACGGCTGGAAGTGCTCGATCCCCGGGGTCTCGAATGAGAGGTACATCTTGAACGACTCCCAGGCCTCCGGGAACACGTCCCATGAAGTCGGGATGATCCTGCGCCACAACCCGGTGCCGAACAGGAGTGCGACGTACACGACGCCGTTGAGGACCCAGAGCATGACCGACACCCCGTGCCAGTGGCGGCCGAGACCGATGTTCTCCCGTCCGGGCAGGCCGATCAGGGGCGAAAGCGACTTCTCGTCCATGAGGGAGGTGTAGACGCCTTCCTCCTTCGGGAGCTTGCGCCTCGTGAAGCGCAGCCACTCCGTCCCCGGCGCGCAGTCGTTGCGCCACCAGAGCCTGGGGAGCGAGGCCAAGATCTCCCAGCCCGATCGCAGCAGCATGCCAATCAGAACGAAGTTGATGAGGTGCGTCGCCCGCAACCAGATCGGAAAATCAGGGTTCATCGCCATGACCTCTTCTACGGTGTAGTCCCGGCTCGGGGGCATTCCCTCGCCCGGCTTGTCTACCCGCGAACGAGTTTGTGACCCTGTTCTCAGGCTAGCGCACGGCTTCGCGGTGCGGAGGTCGCCGAGGTCGACATTGCCGACCACGCTATGGTGGGCGGCACGCCGAGCCATCATGTGCAACTCGGTTCGCCACGACTGGAATCTCAATGATGAGAAGGGCCAGGTGGCCGAACCCTGGCTGCGGCCCCACTCTGCAGCGAACGCCGATAGCTTGACTGCAGCCTTGAAGGTGATCGCCATCAATCTTCAGGCGGTCGCCGCGGCCAACAACTATTGGCGCTAATGCGCCCGCCCAGTTGGGCTCGGTTCCGCAGCGCAGCTTGCGCGGGTCACGGCGACGAATCTGCACGACGAGTTCGCGACCGTCGTCACCACCGCTGACCTCATCAGCGCGACGATCCACGATCCGCGGGAGCCGATCGCGCTGGAGACGGCACCCGCATGACCTCGCGCTTCGGCGACCAGGTCATGGCGCATTGTCGGCGGTCGATGCGAGCATGAAGCCATGGCGACGCATCTCCTGACCGGCGCCGGCTCCGGGATCGGTGCCGTGCTCGCCGCGCGGCTGCACGCCCGCGGCGACCAACTCATCCTGCTCGCCCGCAGCACCGAGCGGGCCCGCGAACTCGCGGCGCAGTACCCGGGTGCCGCGACGCTCGTCGCCGATCTGGCCGAGCCCGCGCAGCTCGCGACGGCGCTCGCGAACCAGCCCCTGCCGGACCGTCTCGACTCGCTCCTGCATGTGGCCGGCGTCGTCGAGCTCGGTCCGGTCGCGCAGCTGAGCGCCGAATCCTGGCAGACCCAGCTCGCCGTCAACCTCTTGGCCCCCGCCGAGCTCACCCGCCTGCTGCTGCCCGCCCTGCGCGCGGCCCGTGGTCAGGTGCTCTTCGTGAACTCGGGCGCCGGCCTGCGGGCCTCCGCGGACTGGTCTGCCTACGCGGCCTCCAAGCACGGGCTCAAGGCACTCGCCGACTCGCTCCGCGCCGAGGAGGCAGCACACGGGGTGCGCGTCGCGTCGATCTTCCCGGGCCGCACCGCGACCCCCATGCAGGCGCGCGTCCACGCGCAGGAGGGCAGGCCGTATGACCCGGCCGCGTGGATCGACCCCGACTCAGTGGTGACCAGCCTGCTCACCATGCTCGACCTCCCGCGCGACGCGCAGATCCCGGAGCTCTCGATTCGTCCCGCCGGATGAATGCGCAGCCCGGTTACGCTCTGAGGCGTGAGCGGGCCGTTGGATCCGATGCTTCGCGCCCGAGTCACGGGCAGGCGCGTCCTGGTGACGGGGGCGAGCAGTGGGCTGGGCCTCGAGCTCGCCCGCCGACTCGGTGCGGCCGGTGCCGAGCTCGTCATGCCGGTGCGCAGCCGCGAGCGCGGAGATCGCGCGGCGGACCACATTCGTGCCGCCGCGCCTGCCGCGAGCATCGAACTCCGCGACCTTGACCTGGCGAGTCTCGCGAGCGTGCGCGCGCTCACCGCGCGACTGACTGCCGAGGACCGACCGATCGATGTCCTCGTCCTCAACGCCGGGATCGCCCTCATCGGCGACCGGGAGCGCCATGTGACCGAGGACGGCTTCGAGCGCCACTTCCAGACGAACTTCCTGGCGCACGCGGCGCTCGTCCTCGGCCTGCTGTCGGTGCTGGAGCGTTCGCGGGCCCGCGTCGTCGTCCAGTGCAGCATCGCGAGCACCGTGGTGGGCGTGCGCTGGGGGGACCTGCAGTTCGAGCGCCGCTACCGCCCGTTCCGCGCGTACGGCTCGTCGAAGACGGCCCTCGGGCTCTTCGCCGTCGAGCTCGCCCGCCGGATGCCTGGCCTCACGGTCGCGCTCGCGCACCCGGGGATCGCCCCGGAAACGGGGATCGCCCCCGACATTCGGGCGCGGGTGCGCGACGACCTCCGCGAGCTGGCGCTGCGCCGGATCGGCAATCGCCCGGCTCAGGCGGTCACGCCCGCCCTCCGCGGGATCGTCGCTGACCTGCCGGCTGGTGCTGCGCCGATGAGTTTCTCACCCGCCGGCTGGTGCGGGATGGCCGGGCCGTCGAGGGCCGGTCGCGCACCCCGATACTTGCGCGACCCCTTGGGTGCCACGGAGGTGTGGGCGCTCGCTGAGGAGCTCACCGCGCGACTGCGCAACTGAGTGGGCAATCGCATTATTATGATTTCGGGATGGCGAACCCACGACGTGCCGATGCCGACGACTTCTTCGCGCAGCTGCCCGAGGTCGCCCGCCCGCATCTGACGGTGCTGCGGGAGCTGAGCCGCACGGCCGACTCGCGGGTCGAGGAGACGCTGCACTGGAATCAGCCGGCCTACCTCATCGACGGCGTGCGCCAGTGGGTCCTGCAGGCGTACCAGCGGCACTGCTCGCTGCGGTTCCCGACGCGGATGTTCGCGGCGCACATCGCCGAGGTCGAGGCCGCGGGGTATGCGGCGGGCGAGGGCTTCATCAAGTTGCCCTACGACCTGGAGCTCCCCGAGGCGCTGTGCCAGCGACTCATCCGGGCGCGGCTCGACGAATTCGATGCCACCGGCGCGAAGTGGTGACCGCGCGCTGACGCTGATCGCGTCGTCACGGAGGCCCGGCGCGGCCTCGCGCCTCTCGCCGATGTGGATGGCCCGGCCTAGGCTGGCGGAATGCAGCTCGCAACGGTGAGGGTGGCAGGCGGCGGTACCCGGGTGGTCCGCCTTGACGGTGAGGTCGCAACCGAAGTGGTCGGACCCGCCGATGTCGGGGAGCTCCTCGCGACGACCGGGCTTCGTGCCGCGAGCGCCGCGGACGGGCCTGAGTACGCGGTCGCCGAGCTCGACTACGCGCCGTTGGTCACCGCCCCGAGCAAGATCATCTGCGTCGGTCTCAACTACAAAGCCCATATCGCGGAAACACGTCGCGAGCCGCCGACCTATCCGACGCTCTTCGCCAAGTTTGCCGACAGCCTCATCGGCGCGCACGACGACCTGGTGCGACCGCCGGAGACCGAGTCGATGGACTGGGAGGGCGAGCTCGTCATCGTCATCGGCTCGCACGTGCGCCGCGTCAGCGGACCCGAGGCGGAAGCCGCGATCGCCGGTTACACCATTGCGAACGACGTGTCGCTGCGCGACTGGCAGTACCGGACGACACAGTGGGACCAGGGCAAGATGTGGGCCGACCTGACGCCGGTCGGGCCCGTGCTGGCGACACCGGAGGAGATCCCCTTCCAGGCACGCATCGTCACCGACATCGACGGCGCCGTGAAGCAGGAAGGCGAGATCCACGACCTCGTCCACGGTCCTGCCGCGCTCGTCGAATACGTCTCGACCATCACGCGGCTGCGCCCCGGCGACCTCATCCTGACCGGGACGCCCTCCGGGGTCGGTCACGTCCGGCAGCCGGAGGAGCAGCTCGAGCCTGGGCAGATGGTCACCGTGTCGATCGACGGGATCGGCGCGCTGCGCAACCGGGTCGTTCGGGGCTGAGCCGAGGGTTCCCGGAGCGGGCGGTGTGGCACGTGCCGCGGCGGCGAGCCGGACCGCGTCGCTCGCGGGGTGCTGCCGTACCCACTCAGGGCAGCAGCATGACTTTGATCGCCTCACGCTCGTCCATGAGCCGGTAGGCCTCCGCGACTGCAGTCATCGGCAGGGTCCGGTCGAAGACGGGGCCCGGATCGAGTGTCCCCGCCTCGACACGGGCGAGGAGGTCGGGCAGGTACCTGGTGACGGGCGCGATGCCGCCAGCGAGCCGGACGTTCTTGAGGAATGCCTGGCGCACGGCCGCCGTGGGGTCACCGTGCGGCACGCCGACGAAGCCGACCGCTGCGCCCGGCCGAGCCACGGTGAAGGCGGTGGCGAGCGCCTCGGCGGTGCCGACGCATTCGAGCACGGCGTCCGCCCCAACACCGTCCGTGAGCGCCGCGATCTCGGTCTCCGACTCCGCCCCACGCGCCTCGATGATGTGCGTCGCACCGAAGCGGCGTGCGAGCGCCTGCCGCGGTGCGTGCCGGGACAGCGCGATGATCCGCTCCGCGCCGAGCGTCGCGGCCGCGAGCACGCCGCAGAGCCCGACCGCGCCGTCGCCGACCACGACCGTCGTCGATCCGGGTGCGACGCCGGCCGACACGGCCGCATGCCAGCCGGTCGCCATGACGTCGCTCAGGCTGAGCAGGGCGGGCAGGAGCGCCGGGTCGTCGTTCGTGACGACCGCGAGCGAGTAGTCGGCGTGGCTCGCGACCGCGAACTCGGCCTGCCCGCTGCGCGTGCCGTGATATTCGACGCAGGCGCTGTCGACACCGGCGAGGCAGTGTGCGCAGCGCCCGCACGCCTGATCGAACGGGACGACGACGCGGTCCCCGACCCGCACCCGGCGCACGTCGGCGCCGACTTCGACCACCTCGCCGACGCATTCGTGACCGATGGTGCGGGGGACGCGGCCCGGGTCGTTGAGACCGCGGTAGTGCCAGAGGTCCGAGCCGCACACGCACCCTGCGAGGACCTGCACGATCGCCTGGTGCGGGGCGCGGAGTTCCGGGTCGGGAGCCTCCTCCCACCGCACGTCGCGTGGACCGTAGAACATCGTCGCCCGCATGCCGCTATTCTCGCGGGTCTCGGGGCTCTCGCGGGTCTTGCGGGATGTGAAGGAGGATTGGCCGTCTCGCGTGGATAGTGCGCCCGGGGATGTGCTTCGTCCTTCGGTTCGTACGGCGGGCCCCGCCGTGGCTCACCCGAAACTTGTCCACCGGTCGGCCCGAGGACGCCCCATCCACCGGCACCCGTGGTCGGCTGCGCGCGTCCGGTCGATCGGCGCAACCCTGATCGGGTGGACCTCGTCACGTTGCTGCGCCGACTCGGCGGCGCGGCGCCCGCTCGGGATCTTCTTGCGCGCGGGGCGAGCGCGCGGACGCTCACCGCGGCGGTTCGCCGCGGTGACGTGATTCGGCCGCGACACGGCTGGTACGCGCTGCCGTCGCTCGACGTCGCGACCATCACCGCGGTGCGCGCCGGCGGCGTCGTGTCGTGCGTCACGCTGCTCGACGCGCTCGGGGTCTGGGTGCCGCCACGAAGCGGGCCGACGCACATCGCCGTCCCCCGGAACGCCGCAGGGCGTCACTCGACCCGCGGCACGGTCGTGCACTGGTCGGGGGAGGCGGCGGCGCTCCGGAGCATGCGCGACAGCGTGCCCGGTGCGCTGCGCAACGTGGCGCGTTGCTGCGGGGTCGAGCTCGCGGTCGCGTCGGCCGACTCCGCGCTCCGCGCCGGTGTGCTGTCGGACCGGGACCTGGCAAGCCTGCCCGCGGCGGTCCGCCGCCGCGTCGACTCGCGCTGCGAGTCCGGCGGCGAGAGCGTCGTACGTCAGCGACTGCGGGCGCTGGGGATCCGGTTCGCGATGCAGGTGAGGATCGACCGGGTCGGTCGGGTCGACTTCGTTGTGGGCGACCGACTCGTCATCGAGGTCGACGGCTACGCCTATCACGGCACCCGCGAGGCGTTCGAGCGCGACCGCGGCCGGGATCTCGCCCTCGTCGAGCACGGTCGTCTCGTCATCCGGGTCAGCCAGCGTCAGGTCCTCGACGAGTGGCCGCGGATCGAGCGGGCGATCCTCGCCATCGTGCGCTCGCGCCGCCATCGCTGGCCGCGCGTGCGAAGTGAAGGAGGATCGCGGGCTTCGGGCGCATAGGGCACGCGCCGACCCGGTTCCTCCTTCACTTCGCACCGCTCCCTGGGGCGGATCGATGGGGAGGGGCGGAGGGGGACGGGAGGGGAGAACTTAGGCGGGGAGCCCGAAGAGCTCCGGCCACAGCCCCGCGGCGAGCGGGTACGCCGTGAAGGCGACCGCGTCGATGGCGAAGTGCGCGATGACCAGCGGCAGAGTGCGCCCGCGGAACCACGCCGGGCCCCGCACGTAGAGCCAGCCGAAGACCAGGCCCATGAGGAAGTTGCCGACCCCCGGCCCGATGCCCTGGTAGAGGTGGTAGGCGCCGCGGAGGCCCGCGGACAGCAGGATGATCGGCCAGTCCCGCCAGCCGAGATCCCGCAGCCGCGCGACGAGGTAGCCGACGGCGATCATTTCCTCCTCGATCCCGGCGCGGGCCGCCGCGAGGACGAGGACGGGGATCGTCCACCAGTACTGGCCGAGCCCGGCGGGGTCGATCGCGACCGTGAGTCCAAGCGCGCGACCGACGAGGTAGACGCCGATGCCAGTCACGCCGATCCCGAGTGCGAGACCGAGCCCCGCGAGGGTGTCGCGCCCTGGGCGCTGGAAATCGACCCCGAGTCGGCCCAGTCGCGGGGTGGTCGACGACCACAGCAGATAGCAGGCGAGCGCGACCGGCACGAGCGCGAAGCCGATGCCGAGCAACTGGTACAGCAGGTCGAGGAGCTCCCGGCTCGACCGCGAGGGGTTGAGCACGGCGACCTGGTCGGCGAGCGCTGTCTGGCGGGTCAGCCGGTCGGCGAGCGCGATGGTCGAGTACACGGCGGACTGACCGAGCGAGAGCCCCAGCACGATGACGATCTCGAGGGTGAGTCGGCGGCGCACGCGACGATGCTACGGCGTCGCCCGGTCACGGAGCCCGGGTCCTCGAGCGGTCGCGTGTCACGGACACCGGATACCCTTGCCGAATGCGGCGGGCCACGAGAGCACTGGGAGCGCTGCTCGGCATCGTGGTCGCCGGGGCGCTGAGCGCCTGCGTCGCACCGAGCCAGGTGGTGGCTGATTCGACCGTGACGATCGTGACCGACACGGAACTCGGGGTGGTGAATCCCGGCAGCACTCGGAGTGCGGCCGTCACCCGGCTCGGCGTCGATCTGGCGCTGTATTCGGGGTTCGCGGCCGTCGATGATCGTGGCAACCCGGTGTCGGACCCGTCGTTCGGAGCGTTCATCGTGCTCGACCAAGAGCCGCTCACGGTCCGATACACGGTCTCGGACGCGGCTCGCTGGTCGGATGGCACCCCGGTCGACGCCGTCGATCTGCTGCTCGACTGGGCGGCACACGCGGACCGGTGGGCCGCATTCTCCGCGACGTGGGGCGCCGGCGCCGGCGGCATCACCGCGCTGCCGACGCTGAGCCCGGACCGGAAGTCGCTCACGGTCGTCTTCGATGCTGCGTCGTCCGCGGCACCCGAGCGGCAGTTCATGGCGCCGATGCCCTCGCACGTCGTCGCGCGCGGGGCGCTCGGCATCGAGGACACCGAGGCCGCGAAGGACGCCGTCATCGCGGCGATCACGACCGCGGTCGACGGCGACGATGCGGCCCTCATGCGACTTGGCACGTTCTGGACCCGCGGTTTCACGGTCGACGCGGGACCCGAGGTCCTCGTCTCGAGCGGCCCCTACAAGGTGGCCGAGGTTGCGGAGCGTGCCGTCGAGTTCCGACCGAACCCGCGGTACGCGGGGGACCACCGACCCCGGATCCAGTCGGTGCGTCTCGTGACGTTGCCGCCGCTCGAGGGGCTGCAGGCGCTTGTCGCCGACGCGGCCGACCTGCTTGCGATCGGGCCGAATGCGGGAGTCGAGGAGCTCGCGCCAGGGCTCGGCCTCCGTCTACTCGCGTCCGGTCCCGGGGCGAGCACGCTCATCGTGGCGCAGCGGCAGACGGTCGCGGGGGTCGAGGTCGGTGCCGACGGCCGTCGGCTGCTGTGGGGCGTCGCCGAGTGGACTCCGACGCGCTGAACTGGACCCGCAGTCGCCCCGATCGCGCCTGCTGAGCCCGCCGAGGCCGACGCTGCATCGGGCGCCCAGCGCCTGGGCCGTACACTGTACCGTCCGCCCCGCCACCCGAGAGGTCCCTTCATGGCGCTCGTCCACCGCACCGACCTGCGCAATGTTGCCATCGTCGCCCACGTCGACCACGGCAAGACGACGCTCGTTGACGCGATGCTCCGGCAGACCGGGGCGTTCGGCGATCACGCGCACGTCGAGGAGCGGGTGATGGATTCGAATGATCTCGAGCGGGAGAAGGGGATCACGATCCTCGCGAAGAACACCGCAATCGAGTACGTCGGGGCGCACGCGACGGACGGTCCCGTCACGATCAATGTCATCGACACCCCGGGACACGCGGACTTCGGCGGCGAGGTCGAGCGGGGCCTGTCGATGGTCGAGGGTGTCGTCCTCCTCGTCGACTCCTCGGAAGGACCGCTGCCGCAGACCCGATTCGTCCTCCGGAAGGCGCTCGAGTCGCGACTGCCGGTCGTCCTGCTCGTCAACAAGACCGACCGCCCCGACGCGCGGATCGTCGAGGTCGTCGCCGAGGCGCAGGATCTGCTGCTCGGCATCGCGAGCGACCTGCAGGAGGAGGTGCCGGATCTCGACATCGACCAGATCCTCGATCTGCCCGTCCTGTACGCGTCCGGGCGCGCCGGGGCCGCGAGCTGGAACCAGCCGGCGAATGGCGAGCTCCCGGACAATGCGAACCTCGAGCCACTCTTCGAGGCGATCCTGCAGCACATTCCGGCACCGGCATATGAGGATGCGGCACCGCTCCAGGCCTGGGTGACGAATCTGGACGCGAGCCCGTTCCTCGGCCGGATCGCCTTGCTGCGCGTCTACTCGGGTGAGCTCCGCAAGGGGCAGACGGTCGCCTGGGTCCGGCACGACGGCTCGACCTCGAATGTGCGCATCAGCGAGCTGCTCAAGACGAAGGGGCTCGAGCGCTTGCCCGCCGACCTGGCGCAGGCCGGTGACATCGTCGCGATCGCCGGGATCGAGGACATCATGATCGGCGAGACGATCGCCGATCCGGAGGACATCCGGCCGCTGCCGCCGATTGCGATCGACGAGCCGGCGATCTCGATGACGATTGGGACGAACACCTCGCCGCTCGTCGGCAAGGTGAAGGGGCACAAGCTCACCGCGCGCATGGTGAAGGACCGCCTCGACCGGGAACTCATCGGCAATGTGTCGCTCCGGGTCGTTGACATCGGCCGTCCGGACGCCTGGGAGGTGCAGGGCCGAGGCGAGCTCGCGCTCGCGATCCTCGTCGAGAACATGCGGCGCGAGGGGTTCGAGCTGACGGTCGGCAAGCCGCAGGTCGTCACGAAGGAGATCGACGGCAAGCAGCACGAGCCCTTCGAGCACCTGACGATCGACGCTCCCGAGGAGCACCTCGGTGCCATCACCCAGCTGCTCGCCGCCCGGAAGGGCCGCATGGAGTCGATGACGAATCACGGGACCGGCTGGGTGCGCATGGAGTTCATCGTCCCGAGCCGCGGCCTCATCGGCTTCCGCACCGAGTTCATGACGATCACCCGTGGCACCGGCATTGCCAACGCGATCTCACACGGCTACGAACCGTGGGCCGGGCAGATCCAGACCCGCGTCAACGGCTCGATCGTCGCCGACCGCTCGGGCGTCGTCACCCCGTTCGCGATGATCGCACTGCAGGAGCGGATGAGTTTCTTCGTGACCCCGACGCAGGAGGTTTACGAGGGCATGGTCATCGGCGAGAACTCCCGCGCCGAGGACATGGACGTCAACATCACGAAGGAGAAGCAGCTGACGAACATGCGCTCCTCGACCGCTGATAACTTCGAGAAGCTCGACGTGCCGCGACAGCTCACCCTCGAGGAGAGCCTCGAGTTCGCCCGCGAGGACGAATGCGTCGAGGTCACCCCCGAGCTGGTGCGCATCCGCAAGGTCGAGCTCGATGCGACGCAGCGGGCCCGCCTCACCTCCCGCGCGAAGAAGCAGGGCTGACACCAGCGCGAGACGATCCGCGGCTTTCCTCCGAAGCGCCCGGATCCGCTATGGTCAGGGTAAGTCCGACCGGAAGGCTCGATCATGCCCACACCCCGACTCCGCACCGCTGCAATCCTGCTCGGCCTCGGCCTCGTCGTGACTCCCGCCCTGAGCGGCTGCATCCCGTCGGTTGACGATCTCGTCGGCGGGCTCGTCCAGGAGGGCATCCAGTCGGGGCTTAAGGAGGCGACCGGGCTCGACTACGAGGTCGGTTCGCTCCCGAAGGACTTCCCTGCCGACGTCCCGCTCGCCGAGGGCGAGATCCTGGGCGGGGTCGGGGTCGACACCCAGGAGGGCGCAAAGGGCTGGGCGGTGCAGCTCGCCACGGATCGCTCGCTCGAGCAGATCCAGGCGCAGCTGGAGGCTGCTGGCTTCGCGGCGCTCGACAGCGGCGGACTCGTGATGCCCGGGATGTTCATGCATGAGAACGACCAGTACATGATCACGGGTCTCGTCGCCGAGGGTGAGGCCGACGGGGGCAAGAACGCCGTGAACTACACCGTCATCCTCAAGTCCGAGTGACCGTAAACTGAGGGCGTGCCCTCAGCGCTCTCCTGGTTCTCGGGACTCCTCGGGCTCGTGACCGGCGTCATCATCGGTGTGCTCTTCACGACCGCACACCGTGCGCACACCGTCCTCCTCGGGGTCGACGTCCCGGTCGGCTTCGTCCTCGGGCTCGTTGCGGTCGCGAGCCTGCTCGTCGGCCTGCGACTGCTGTCCCCAGACCGGCTTGCGGCCATCGGCGCCGGGGTCGGCGTCGTCGGCGCGATCATGGTGCTCGCGGCGCGCGGTGACGCCGGCGCGGTCCTCGTCGCAGCGGACCCGCTCGGTGTGGCCTGGCTGCTCGTCCCCAGTGCCATCGCGGCGATCGCGATCGTCTGGCCGCGCGCTCGCCACCCGCGTCGGGCGTGATGCGGCTCGCGCTCTCAGCCTCCCGCATTCGTCCTCGATAGGATTGCCTGACCGGGTCACCCGGATCTCGCACCTCAGGAGGCGCATCGTGACGTATGTCATCGCGGAGCCGTGCGTCGACGTCAAGGACCGTGCCTGCGTCGACGAGTGTCCAGTGGACTGCATCTATGAGGGCGACCGGATGCTCTATATCCACCCGGATGAATGCGTGGACTGCGGTGCCTGCGAACCCGTCTGCCCCGTGGAAGCGATCTTCTACGAGGATGACCTGCCCGAGGAGTGGTCGGACTACTACACCGCCAATGTCGAGTTCTTCAGTGAGCTCGGCTCGCCTGGCGGCGCCGCGAAGCTCGGGGTGATCCACGACGACCACGCCGTCGTCAAGGCGCACCCGCCCCGCGAGGACTGAGCCCGGGGGATGCTGCGACTGCCCGACTTCCCGTGGGATTCGATCCAGGCCGAGGCCGAACGGGCGAGATCGCATCCTGACGGGTTCGTCGACCTCTCGGTCGGCTCGCCCGTCGATCCTGCGCCGCCCTTCGTGGGGGAGGCGCTCGCGGCGGCCGGTGACGCGCACGGGTATCCGACAACAGTGGGCACGCCCGCGCTGCGGCAGGCGATGGTCGACTGGTGGGCGCGGCGCCGTGGCGTGCCCGGCCTCGGACTCGACCAGGTCCTCCCGACCATCGGGAGCAAGGAGTGCATCGCGCTCCTGCCGCTGACGCTCGGGCTCGGCCCCGGGGATGTCGTCGTGCACCCGGAGCTCGCTTACCCGACGTATGAGGTCGGTGCGGCAGCGGTCGGTGCCGCCGCGCTCGCGGTGGATGACCCGGCGTCCTGGCCGGCGGCGACGCGGCTCGTGTGGCTCAATTCGCCGGGGAACCCCGACGGTCGGGTGCTCGACACCGAGCAGCTGCGCGCGGCGGTCGCGAGGGCGCGGGAGCTCGGCGCGGTCATCGTCGGTGACGAATGCTACGCCGAGCTGAACTGGTCCGGTCCCGATCCGACCCCGTCGATCCTCGCTCCGGAGGTGACGGGGGGTTCGCTCGACGGGGTGCTCGCGGTGTATTCGCTGTCGAAGCAGTCGAACCTCGCCGGCTTCCGCGCCGGACTGCTCGCGGGGGACACGGCGCTCGTGCGCGGCGTCCTCGAGGTCCGGAAGAACCTGGGACTCATGACGCCCGCACCCGTGCAGGCGGTCATGACGGCGGCGCTCGCCGATGACACGCACGTCGCGGCGCAGCGTGAGCGCTACCGCGAGCGACGCCGCATCCTGTCGCGCGCGCTGACCGGGGCTGGCTTCCTCATCGACGAGTCGACGGCGGGATTGTACCTGTGGGCGACGCGCGGCGAGCCGGGTCGGCAGACGCTCCGGATGCTCGCCGATGCGGGGGTGCTCGTCGCGCCGGGCGACTTCTACGGACCTCGCGGGGCGCGGCACGTCCGGGTCGCCCTCACCGCGAGCGACAGGACGATCCGCGAGGCGGCGGCCCGCCTCGAGCTCCTCGCCTGACCGGCTCCGCCGTTTTGGGGTGCCCCCGGCACAGTCCCAGTGCGAAATACCCTGCCGGAGGCACCCCAAAGCAGCGGGGCAGTTGTGGGAAGGGTCAGCGGAATCGGCGGGTTTGTTGTGCGTCATATCGCTTGTTTGGGGCAGGGGGATCGGCTTCGACGTTGTCCTATGCTGGGACGGTGACCGACGCCACAAGCGCAACCGCCACCCCCGCCGAGTCCGCCGGAACCCCGGAGACCGCGACCCTCCGGTACCCCGGCGGTGTCGCCGAGTTCCCGATCCTCAAGGCGACCGAGGGGCGCGACGCCATCGACATTTCGAAGCTCATGGCGACGACCGGCCACACGACGCTCGACAATGGCTTTGTCAACACGAGCTCGACCCGCAGCGCGATCACGTACATCGACGGCGATGCTGGGATCCTGCGCTACCGCGGCTATGCGATCGAGGATCTCGCCACGCACTCGACCTATCTCGAGGTCGCCTGGCTCCTCATCCACGGTGAGCTGCCGTCGGCGTCGGAACTCGAGGCCTTCGACGAGCGGATCCGCCACCACACGCTCATCCATGAGGACCTCAAGCGGTTCTTCCAGGCGCTGCCGCACACCGCGCACCCGATGTCGGTGCTGTCGGCAGCGGTCTCGGCGCTCAGCACCTACTACGAGGACGACCTCGACCCCCGCGACCCGGCGAAGGTCGAGCTCAACACGATCCGACTCCTCGCCAAGCTCCCCGTCCTTGCTGCGTACGCGCACAAGAAGTCCACCGGTCAAGCGTTCCTGTACCCGGACAACTCGCTGTCCTTCGTCGAGAACTTCCTCAAGCTCAACTTCGGCAACCTCGCCGAGCCCTACGAGCTCAACCCCGTGCTCGTGCGCGCCCTCGACCGGCTCCTCATCCTCCACGAGGACCACGAGCAGAACGCCTCGACCTCAACGGTCCGGCTCGTCGGCTCGACGGAGGCGAACATGTTCGCTTCCATCTCGGCGGGCATCAACGCGCTGTACGGACCGCTCCACGGCGGCGCGAATGAGGCCGTCCTGACGATGCTCGGCCGCATTCGTGACTCGGGGGAGAGCGTGCAGCGCTACGTCGAGCGCGTGAAGGCGAAGGAGGACGGCATCCGGCTCATGGGCTTCGGCCACCGGGTGTACAAGAACTACGACCCACGCGCGAAGCTCGTCAAAGAGTCCGCGACCGAGGTCCTCGCCGACCTCGGCATCAACGACCCGCTGCTGGACATCGCGCAGGAGCTCGAGCAGATCGCGCTCGCGGACGACTACTTCCAGGAGCGACGCCTCTACCCGAACGTCGACTTCTACACGGGCGTCATCTACAAGGCGATGGGCTTCCCGACCCGCATGTTCACCGTGCTCTTCGCGATCGGTCGGCTCCCGGGCTGGATCGCGCAGTGGCGCGAGGCGATCAACGATCCGCAGGCGAAGATCGGCCGACCGCAGCAGCTGTACATCGGCCCCGCCGCCCGAGCCTGGCCGAGCGCCCGCGCCTGAGCCAACCGCCGCTCAGGCGTGCAGGTCGGCGTTGAGGACGATCCCCGCGTCGGTGCGGGGGAGCACCTCGACGGTGCCGGTCGCGGAGTTGCGGCGGAAGAGCACCCCGGGGACACCGGAGAGCTCGGCGGCCTTGACGGTGCGAGTGCCGTCCGCCTCGACGAGGCGCACCTTCATCCCGGCAGTGACGTAGAGGCCCGCCTCGACGACCGAGTCGTCGCCGAGAGAGATGCCGATGCCGCTGTTGGCCCCGAGCAGGGCACGGCGCCCGATCGCGATGCGGTGCGCACCGCCGCCCGACAGGGTACCCATGATGCTCGCGCCGCCGCCGATGTCGGAGCCGTCCCCGACGACGACGCCCTGCGAGATCCGGCCCTCGACCATGCACGCGCCGAGCGTGCCGGCGTTGAAGTTGACGAAGCCCTCGTGCATGATCGTCGTCCCCGGCGCGAGGTGGGCGCCGAGCCGCACGCGTGACGTGTCGGCGATGCGCACCCGCTCGGGCACGACGTAGTCGGTGAGCCTCGGGAACTTGTCGAGCGAGTGCACCGTGACCCCGGCCCGCTGCAGTGCCGGCCGCCGATCGCGCGCCGTCTCCGGCAGCAGCGGGCCCTGATTCGTCCAGGCCACGGTCGGGAGCAGGCCAAAGATCCCGTCGACGTTGATCGTGTTGGGGGCGACGAGGAGGTGGGACAGCAGGTGGAGGCGCAGGTACACGTCCTCGACCGTCGTCGGGGCGGCGTCGAGGTCGGCGATCTCGACGGTCTGCGCGATGACCTCGACGTCCCGCAGCCCGTCCACGCTCGCGGCATCGGCCAGCGGCGTCGGCGTGATGAGCTGGGCGACATCGCCGGGGGCGGTGCCCAGGCGTGGCGACGGGAACCACGCGTCGAGGACCGACCCGTCCTTCGCGATCGTGACGAGCCCCTGGCCCCACGCACTCCGCTGCACAGCTCCCAGCGTACTGGCGGGAGAACGGCGCCGGGCTCCGCGAGACCCGCCGCCAGTAGGCTGACCGGGTGACTGCGCGCCTCGATCCGAGCTGGCCGGTCGACCGGCTTGCCGCGGCGGTCTGCGACATCGAGTCGGTGTCGGGCAACGAGCGCGCGCTCGCGGACGCGATCGAGGCGGCACTGCGCGCAGCCCCGCACCTCGAGGTCTCGCGCGACGGCGACGCGATCATGGCCCGGACCAGCCTCGGACGTGCCCGCCGGGCCGTGATCGCTGGTCACCTCGACACCGTGCCGGTCGCCGACAACCTGCCGACCCGGCGAGAGCTCGTCGACGGCGTCGACACCCTCATCGGCCGCGGCACGGTCGATATGAAGTCGGGTGTCGCGATCCAGCTCAAGCTCGCCGTCGAGCTCACCACGCCGAGCTGGGATGTCACCTGGGTCTTCTACGATCACGAGGAAGTCGACGCGTCGCTGAACGGGCTCGGCCGGCTGGCGCGGCACCACCCCGAGCTCCTCGCCGCCGACTTCGCGGTGCTGTGCGAGCCGACCGCGGCGGGGATCGAGGGCGGCTGCAACGGCACCCTCCGCGCCCGGCTGCGCTTCCACGGCGTCCGCGCGCACTCGGCCCGTCCCTGGTCGGGGAGGAATGCGATCCATGCGGCCGCCACCGCGCTGTCGGTCCTCGCCGCGCACGAGCCCGAGACGGTCGTCGTCGACGGTCTGGCCTACCGGGAGGCGCTCAACGCGACGATGATCGCCGGCGGCGTCGCCCTGAACGTCATCCCCGACCTCGCCGAGGTGACGGTGAACTACCGCTTCGCGCCGAGCCGCACCGGTCAAGAGGCGGTCGCCCGGCTTGGCGCGATGTTCCCCGACGCCGAGCTCATCGTTGACGACCTCGCCGAGGGCGCGAGACCGGGGCTCGATGGCCCCATCGCCCGGGACTTCGTCGCCGCGATCGGTGCCGAGCCCACCCCGAAGTACGGCTGGACGGATGTCGCGCGATTCAGTGCCCTCGGCATTCCTGCCATCAACTATGGCCCCGGCGACGCGAATCTCGCCCACCGTGACGACGAGCGGGTCCCGGTCGCGCAGATTCTCGCCGTCGAGGCGGGGCTCCGGGCGTGGCTGACGGCGTGACGGCGGTCCGGCAGCGCCACGTGCTTGATCCGCGCGGCTGGCCGTGGTGGCTCCAGGTGCTCATGATCTACCTCGCCTCGCGGGTGGTGTCGACGGCGATCCTGTTGTGGTTCGCCACGCACCAGGGGCCGAACGCGTGGACGGGGGCCGCACCCGCCTATCAGGATTTCGCGATGCTGTGGGATGCCCACTGGTACCGCATCATCGCGGCCGTCGGCTACCCGAGCGAGCTGCCGATCACCGACACCGGGCACGTCGGGGAGAGCGCGTGGGCCTTCATGCCGCTGTACCCGTGGCTGGTCGAGGGGATCGCGCTCGTGACCTGGCAGCCCTACGAGGTCGTCGCGATCGCCGTCTCGGTGCTCGCCGGCCTTGGCGCCGCGCTGCTCGCCCACCGGATGTATCTCGCGGCGGGCCTCCGCCACGGCCAGGCGCTCGGCGGGGTCGCCCTGCTCGTCTTCGGGCCGGTCTCGCCCCTGTTTCAGCTCGGCTACGCCGAGGCACTCCACCTGTTCCTGCTGACCGCGGCGCTGTTGCTCCTGCTGCGGCGCCGGTATCTCGCGCTGCTGCCGTTGGTCGTCCTCATGGCGTTCACTCGGCCGAGTGCGCTGCCGTTCGCCCTGGCGCTCGGCATTCTGCTCGTCATCCGCGTGGTCCGCGCGAGGCGGGGCGTCGAGGCGCTGCCGCGCTCCGAGGTCCTCGCCATCGTGCTCGCCGGGGCGGTCAGCGTCGTCGCGGGATTCGCGTGGCTCCTCATCGCGTGGGCGGTGACCGGCAGCCCAAGTGCCTACCTCGACACCGAGAATGCGTGGCGATCGGCGTATCTCGGACCGGAGCCGCTGCTGCCACTGACCGGCTGGCTGCGTGGGGCGACGTGGTGGGCGGAGTGGAGCGGAGTCCCGGGATGGCTCGGTCTCCTCGTCCTCGCGGCGGTGGTGGTCCTGGTCACCGCGGCGTTCGCGACCCCATGGGCGCGGCGGCTCGGCACGGTGCTGCGGGTGTGGGTCGCCGCGTGGCTGCTGTATCTCCTCGCCGTGTTCTTCCCGCAGTCGAGCACCTGGCGACTCCTGCTCCCGGCGTATCCGGCTGGCGCAGCGCTCGCGGTCGGGCCGCGCTGGGTGCTGTGTCTCGCGCTCGTTGGCGGCGTCGCGGCCCAGTGGTGGTGGGTCGATGGGATGTGGGCGGTGAGCGGCTACGACTGGTCGCCGCCGTAGGCAACGGCACGCCGCGTCGAGGGACCTCATGGTGTGTGCCGAAGGCAAATTCCCGATGAACGGCACGTCGTCCGGGGTCATCGGATTTCCGCGGCCCGCATTCATGCGGGATAATGGGTGCACGGCGCGGTGCGTCGTGTGTGGATGGGAGACACCTATGGCGGCGATGAAGCCCCGTACCGGAGATGGCCCGATGGAAGCCGTGAAGGAAGGGCGACTCATCATCGTTCGGGTCCCCCTCGAGGGTGGCGGACGCCTCGTGGTGTCGGTGAGCCCCGACGAGGCCAAGGAGTTGCACGGCGTGCTCGGCGCCGTCGTGAGCGCCTGACGACACCGTCACTGCCGCTCGCGGTAGCGCTCGCTGCGATGCGAGGAATGCGTGACTCGCGCGAGAACCGCGTGCCTAGCGCCGTCGAGTCAGCAGCAGCAGCCCATCGCCGATCGGGCTGAGTGCGCTGACGACGGCCTCGGAGTCGAGCGTGGTCTCGAGCAGCGAGCGGAATTCGATGGTCGTCTCGTCCCGTGCCGTCGGGTCGGCGACGCGGCCGCGCCAGAGCGCGCGGACGACCGCGACCGTGCCACCGGGCCGGGCGACGCGCAGCGCGTGCTCGACGTTCTCGAGCACCGCCCGCGGGTCGGCGTCGACGAGCACGAGGTCGTAGGAGCCGTCATTCATCCGCGGCAGCACCTCCGTGGCCCGGCCCGTGATGAAGCGCGTCCGCGTCGCCGGCACCCCGGCCGCGACGAACGCCTCCTTGGCGACCTGCTGGTGCTCCGCCTCGATGTCGATCGTAGTGAGCTGGGCCTCCGCAGCGCCGCTCAGCAGCCACAGCGAGGCGACCCCGCATCCGGTGCCGATCTCGAGGATCTGCCGCGCGTCGATCGCGGCGGCGAGCTGCGCGAGCTGGGCGCCGGTCGCCGGGGAAACGGGCTCGACCCCGGCCTCGAGCGAGTGCCGCCGAGCGCGCACGATCTCCTGCCGCTCGGTCACGGTGTCCTCGGCGTACTTCCACGCCGCATATGCGTCGGTCACTGATCCTCCGCGTCACAGCGTACGGCCCCGCGCCGGGCTCGGCGGCTATCCTGGCCGGGTGTCCTTCGGACTGACCTTCGAGAAGCTCCTCATCATCGGCATCATCGCCGTGGTGCTGATCGGGCCCGAGCGGCTGCCGCGGTATGCGGAGCAGCTCGGCGTGTGGGCGAGGCAGCTGCGGGAGTTCATTGGCGGGGCGCAGACGCGATTGCGTGACGAGGTCGGCCCGGAGTTCGACGAGATCGACTGGAAACAGCTTGATCCGCGACAGTATGACCCGCGACGGATCATCCGCGAGGCGTTGCGGGAGCCGGTCGCGGAGTCCGCGACCGGGGCGGCGGGAGTGTCGAGCGCGGTGGCACCCGGCACCGCGCCTGCCCGGGAGTCGGCGTACGCGCAGCGGCAGCGGATGCTGCGCGAGGGGCGGCCAGCGCCATTCGACGACGAGGCGACCTGAGCCCTGACCCGGTGACGTCGGATGACCGGACCGCCGAGTGAAACTTTTTCACGGCCAGTAGGGTGGTGGGCATGCCGCGTCACGATGGGGTGCGATTGCCATTCGGCGTCCTCGCGAGATTCTCGATCGGCTCGATCGGTACCGGCGGCTTCGGCACGCTGCCGGGGCTCGTCCTCGTCTATTACCTGACGGACACGCTCGGGGTGGCCGCGCTGCTCGCGGGCCTGGTCGTCACCCTCGCCAAGGTGTGGGACATCATCATCGACCCGGTCATTGGCGCGATGACCGACCGGGAGCACACTCGCACGGGCGGACGCAGCCGGCTCATGCTCCTCGGCGGTCTGAGCATCCCGGTCCTGTTCCTCCTCACCTTCGCGGTGCCGCCGGGTGCCGGACCGCTGGTGTCGGTCATCTGGGTGGGCATCGCATTCCTCGGGGCCGCGACCGCGTTCAGCCTCTTTCAGGTGCCGTACATCGAGCTTCCCGCGGAGCTGACCGGGGGCTATCACGAGCGGACCCGGCTGCTCACGGCGCGGGTGATCGTCCTCTCGGTCGCCATCCTGCTCTTCGGGGCGGGTGGGCCGGCGCTCCGCGGCCTCGGCGGTGACGATGCGCATCTCGGCTACTTGCTCATGGGGCTCGTGGCCGGTGTCGTGCTCGGTGGCGGGTTCGTCGTCGCCTCGACCGTCGGCACGAAGCGGCACCTCGGCTTCGCCCGGAGTCGCCCGATCGCCGCGGAGCCGGTGCGGCGCGGCCTGCTCGAGCACTACCGGGCCGCGCTGCGAGTCTTCCGCGAGAGCCGTGCGTTCCGCATTCTTGTCCTCGCATTCGGGCTCCAGGCGCTCGCGACCGGGACGATGCTCGCCTGTGCGCAGTATGTCGCGACCTACCTGCTGCGTGACGAGGACGCCGTCACCTTCCTCTTCCTCGCCATGATCGCGCCCGCGATCGTGTGCACGCCGCTGTGGGCGTGGGTGGCGCGTCGGGTCGGCAAGCGGCGCGGGTTCGCGATCGCGACGGTCATCTTCACCATCGCGGCCGTCGCGCAGCTTGGCATCATCTGGGCGCCCGGCGCCTGGGTGTACGTGGCGGCTGCCCTCGCCGGCGCCGCCTACTCGGGCCTCCAGGCGCTGCCCATGGCGATGCTCCCGGACGTCATCGCCGTCGACGCGCGGGAAGGTCGGAACCGCGGCGGTGCATTCGCCGGGGCGTGGACCGCGGTCGAGACGCTCGCGATGACGCTCGGCACGACGCTGCTGACCATCGTGCTCGCCTCGACCGGCTACCTCGAGTCGACGGCAGCCGTGGTCGTCGAGCAGCCGCCGGCCGCGGTGCTCGGCATCGCCCTCACCTTCGCGCTCGCGCCGGCCGCCCTCGCCGCGCTGAGCCTGCTCGCCATCCGGCGCTACCCGCTGCGGCAGGAGGACGTCGAGGCCGTGACGACGGGCGCCCCCGCACCGGAGGTCGTCGCGTGAGTGCGCTGCGGCAGGACCCGGAGGCGATCCTCGACCGGCTGCGTGCCCTCCGCGGTTCGGACGCCCCGACGCACGGCGGACGCGTCCTCTCCTATGTGTACGACCCCGATGACGAGCGCCTCGACGCGCTGGCCGGGGAGGCGATCCGCCTCATGCAGCCGGTCAACTGGCTTGACCCGCTGGCCTTCCCCTCGACCGCGGCGATCGAGCGCGAGACCATCGCCTTCGTCCGGGACCTCGTCCACGGGGATGGGGAGGTCGTCGGCTCGCTGACGAGCGGCGGGACCGAGTCGTGCCTGCTCGCCGTGCTGGCGGCGCGGGAGTCGTGGCGTGCGGCGCACTCGGGCGATGGCGCCCGGCCGCGGCTGCTCGCGCCGGTCAGCGTGCATGCCGCATTCCACAAGGCGGCCGGGTATTTCGGACTCGAGCTCGATCTCGTCCCCGTCGATGCGGACGGGGTCGTCGATCTGGATGAATGGGGTGCTCGCCTCAGTCCCAACGTCGCCCTCGCCGTCGCCTCCGCCCCGGCCTACCCGCACGCGACCCTTGACCCTGTGGCAGCGCTCGCGTCGCGGGCGGCCGCCGCGGGGGTGCCGCTCCACGTCGATGCCTGCGTCGGCGGCATGGCGCTGCCCTTCTGGCCGGGGCTGCCGGCGTGGGACTTCCGGGTGCCCGGGGTCACGAGCATGAGCATCGACCTGCACAAGTTCGGCTATGCGCCGAAGGGTGTCTCCGTCGTGCTGCACCGGGGGCGGGACCGGCACCGCCGACAGTTCTTTGCTACCCGGGCCTGGCCGGGCTATCCCGTCGTCAACCCGACGCTGCTCGGCAGCCGCAGCGCCGCCGCGGCTGCCGCCGGCTGGGCGCTGATCCAGGCACTTGGTGTCGACGGCTACCGGGACCGTGCCGACGCGGCCCGGTGGGCGACGGACGCACTCGTCGCC
>Ga0182742_1000773_pt1 | contig 46548 bp, 49 predicted proteins | sample eDN5th37CBELigMG_FD_128880 | JGI IMG/M metagenome (GOLD analysis project Ga0182742, IMG submission 128880) | Enriched Miracle-Growth compost microbial communities from Emeryville, California, USA - eDNA 5th pass 37_C BE-Lig MG (version 2)... ...
CAACCAGCGCGCCAACGCCGGTCTTGATCGAATACCTGATTCCGTGAAGATCATCCCCGGGAAGGTGCGCCCATCTTCACGCCCCCACACCGAGGCTCATCCACAGGTATTGATCATTGCTCGGCCGGGACGTCACAGCACTTCTACGCCGGCATGCGCCTGCGCTGCGCAGCCTGGGCTGGACGATCGAAGACGATGGCGCCCGGAATCATCGAAATGTCCTGCTGTGGACCGTCTACCCGCCCTACAAAGATCTGTCGGCCAAACAAGCCTCGCAACCCTCGCGTCCCTCGCGCATTTCGGCGGCTCTAGACCCACCGCCCTTCGTACAAGATCAGCCGGCTTGATCCGGCACAATTGACTCGGGGGTGAGCGGTGTGAACGATCAATTCGACGCAATCGTCCAGGCGGTCGTTCACGACTGGCCTGACTACGGATGGTCAGGTGAGCTAGCGGCGGCCATCAAACACTGGTACCTGACGGGACTCGCTTTCCCGTCGACATGGCCCAGCGACCGCTGCGAGGAGTTCGCCGAGACCCACGCTGACGACGACGCCCTCTTTCTCACGACATCATTGGACGATCTTGTCGACACCGTCACCGCTCGGTACGAGCGTGATCACGGCGTTCTCCCGCATCATGATGACGCGACGTTGCTACTTGCAGCAGCACGACGAGACGTCCTCGACGAGCTGGAGCTCCGTTTCGAGGTCGAGCTGCCCGCGGAGATCGCGGCGGCAACAGTGCACGGATTGCGCAGGGCCGACAACAGTCTGACCGCCTGCGGACCGACGCAGCGGCGACAAATCAGCTCGCTGCGCCGCAAGCGTGTTAGAGGACGCTGAGGCATTCAGCTGCGGTACGGATAAACGGCTTTTGCAAGATTACGCGCTGCCGTCAGAGTCGCCCGGTCGAGATCTTTCCGCCGCGCTTGCTCGGTCAGCCTCACCAACAGCAGACAGAGCGCCTGCTCATCTCGGGACGCGATGTCTGCGGCGTCTAGGGCGGTAACGGACACAGGCGCCGATGGATCCGCACCCAACGCTTCGGGCTCTGCGAACGAACCGGCTCGTGGGACCTCGATGACGCGGATGGGCGTTCCATGGCGCTCGGCTGCCATGCGGGCCGCAGATGCGTCGCGCCGGCACGTGTCCGAGCAGTAGAGCCGGCGGCGTCCGCGGCGAGGCCGGTCCTCGGGATCCATCATCAGCGCATCGCATCGCACACACCGCGGCCACTCGGAGTTCGCGCGAGCGGTCCCGCGGGCACCAGGCTGCGCAGCAACCGGTCTTTTCGCCCCCTTGCTGTGCAGCACCGCGCGTATCTCGCTGACATCGACACCCACGAGTTCCGCGATGGCCGCCAGCGTCTCGCCGCGATCTCGCATGTCCTCGATTGACGCACGTGCATCGGCGAAGTAGCGGCTGCGTCTGCTCTGCGCTTCTGCGATCACTTGTTGACGTGTCTGGGCAAGGCGACGCCCCTCCCATTCGTCCACGTCTTGTAAGCGTCCGATCACCGCCCGCACGGCGGCCGCGTCCTGTGCGTTGGCGCGCTGCCGTTGCGCTCGCATTTCGTTCATCTTCCGTTGCGCCTCACGGGCGCGATAACGCGCTTCCAATTTCGACACGGCACTCATGTCGACAAGCTACGGCGCGACGCACGGCGTGGTCCACGACCAAGGCCACCTTCGCGCCCAGTCCACGCTGATCCCGTACCTCACTGCCGGCGCCGCTCCCATCGACTGCTGTAGCCACTGTCGAGCGCGCGCCCGCTTGTCACACCGCCGCCCCTACCAGCAGGTACTGCCATTTCACACACACCTCTTGCACTAAGGGCCCCGGATGGTCTCTTTTCGACGGACGAAAAGAGACCAGCGTCGCGAAAACTGTTCCATAACAGATCACTTCAGAGAGTCACGGAAAGCCTGCGGGGCTGGTTCGCGAGGGTTACCCGCCCGCCGGGCGCGCAGAAGCAGCGATCCCTCGCGGCTTTGCATAGACACTTACTCCCCCGGCCAGCGGTGACGAGGCAGGCGAGGATCGCGAGGGTTATTCGCGGTTGTGATCTTGCGTTGCGGATTCAACGGTGTCTACAGAAGGAAGGCCGTCGCGGTAGGCACCCAAGCACTGCTGCAACACCATTAACGAGGCCGGCATGATCTCCTCGGCATCGACATTGTCGACGTGCGAACCGTTAGCGAGAAAGAACCCCCCCGTATAGATCCCACCGCGCCGTGGCATACGCCGACCAACTGATCTGCGGCGATGCAGTATTCCACGCGAAAGGGCATGAATCAGTTTCCGGACAACATGGCATTCCCTGGTAAGCACACGGTGGACCCAGTCGTCGCACGGGTCGAGAACAACAGCGGTGTCATTGAGACTGCCTATGTTCGCTTTGAGCGCCCTAGGTCGCACTAGTGGATAGGTCCGAAAGATATCGTCATGTCGCCACTCGGGTTTCGTGACGAACCGATCTCGTTGGGGTTGAGATGTTGTGTCCGCCTCCTGCGCGAGGTCGGTGGGGCTGTCATCATCGAACAATGGCTATCAAAGCAGCGCCCAAGACAGACAGCCGGCTGGCTGCTCGGTGCGCCGCACTGGCGTCTTTCGGGGCGGCAGTTGTCCACTTCGCGGTCGTTCCTGCGCACTGGCAGGAATGGGCGTTGTCCGGAGCGTTCTTCGCGGCACTCGCGCTGCTCCAACTGATCTGGGCACGCGTGGTCCTGGTCAGGACGACTCTTCCGGTTCTGGCGGCGGGGATCGTCCTCAATGTTGGCGCCATCGCCTTGTGGGCTTTGACGCGCACTGCGGGTGCCCCATTCGGCCCGCATGCGGGCCAGGCCGAAGTGGTGCAGGGCGCCGACTTGGCGGCGTTGTTGATGCAGATTTATGTCGTGATGGGTGCCGGCTGGATTTGGTATCGCGGGCTGCAGGGCCAACCGGTTTCCGGGTTGGCGAGTGCCGCAGTGCTGCTCGGCGCGGTCGGCGTGGTCACCCTGGCCTCCACGGTGGGCGTGGTATCCGGTCAGCGCCACGGCCACCACCACGGCCCGGCGGAAGCCGATTCGGGCCACCACGCAACCAACGCCGAGCACGCCGACGATCATCACGGCGGCGACCAGCACGACCACGGGCACGATCCCGCGCCGGCCGTTCCGTTGAACGTCGGGCCGGCCGCACCTGAGCACGCCGCCCCACTCGATGGCGGCGCAGGCGCACCCGAGCCACCGCTTGCACCGGCCATTGAGCATGCCCCGGCCGCGCCGGCCCAACCGTTGCATGATCACAGCAGCCACGAACACTAGACGTTGCCGCCTGCCCTTGCCGTCAGGACGTGTCGGGGTCTGTCGACGGCGCCTGGACCGATATTTCAGCGCTGCATTACGGCATGAGTGCTCGCTTCAGGCCGAAGATCCAAGCGTCGCAGTAGTTGCGCGTTGAGGGCGACGACGATCGTCGACAGTGACATGAGGATGGCGCCGATTGACATCGGCAGGATGAATCCGATCGGTGCCAAGATCCCGGCTGCCAGCGGCACCGACACGAGGTTGTAGCCAGCACCCCACCACAGGTTTTGCTTCATCTTGCGGTAGGTGGCGCGGGATAGCTCGATGACCGAGAGCACCGAGCGGGGATCCGAGCTGGCCAGGATGACGCCCGCGGAGGCAATGGCGACGTCGGTCCCGGCGCCGATGGCGATGCCGACATCGGCTTGTGCGAGCGCTGGAGCGTCGTTTACGCCGTCGCCGACCATGGCGACCTTCTTTCCTTCATGTTGTAGTGCAGCCACTTTGGATGCTTTGTCTTCCGGGCGGACGCCGGCGAAGATGCGGTCGATGCCAAGTTGTTGGCCGACGGTTTCGGCGACGGCTTCGGCGTCTCCGGTGATCATGACGACTTCGATACCGAGTCTGTGCAGGGCGTCCACGGCGTCGCGGGATTCGGGACGGACTTCATCAGCCAGACTTAAGCCGCCGATGACTGTGCCGTCGTGCACGACGTGCAGGATGATTGCGCCGTGGGCACGCCATTGGTCGGCGATGTCGATCTCTGGTTCGCCGAGTTCTTCGAGCAGCCGGGGCCCGCCGACGCGTATCTGGTGGCCGTCGACGGTTGCGGTGACGCCCACCGCCGGCGAAGACGCGAAGCCCGTGGCTGAGGGCACCGTTAGGCCCTTGTCGGCGGCAGCCTTCACGATTGCTTTGGCCAGCGGATGTTCACTGTCGGTTTCGGCCGCCGCAGCCAGCGCGAGGACTTCTGCTTCATCGTGGTCGCCGGTGGCGTGCACGGCGGTGACGACCGGTTCACCTTTGGTCAGCGTGCCGGTCTTGTCGAAAAGGACTGCGTCGACGGTGCGCATACCTTCCAGGGCGAGCCGGTCTTTGATCAAGACTCCACCACGGGCGGCTCGCTCGGTGGCGATTGACACGACCAGCGGGATGGCAAGGCCCAGGGCATGCGGGCAGGCGATGACCAGGACGGTGATGGCTCGGATCACCGCGGCGTCGGGTTGCCCGACGAGGGCCCAGATCAGCGCGGTGATGGCCGCGGTGGCGACCGCGAACCAGAACAACCATCCGGCGGCGCGGTCGGCCAGGCGCTGAGCTCGTGAGGAGGAGTTTTGCGCTTCGGTGACCAGGCGTTGGATGCCGGCCAGCGCGGTGTCCTCACCGGTGGCGGTGATCTTGACGCGTAGGCCGGAGTCGGTGGCGACCGTGCCGGCGGTGACGGCGTCCCCGACGTCGCGGGTGACCGGTCGGGATTCACCGGTCACCATCGACTCGTCGATGTCGGCGCGGCCGTCGGTGATGATGCCGTCGGCCGGAATGCTGGCGCCCGGGCGGATGACGACGATGTCCCCGACGCGCAGATCCGCCGGTGCCACCGTCACGGTGTGCTCGCCTTCAATCTTTTCGGCTTCGTCGGGCAGCAGGGCGGCCAGCGAGTCCAGTGCTGATGTTGTCTGGGCCAGCGAGCGCATCTCGACCCAGTGGCCCAATAGCATGATCACGATGAGCAGCGCGAGCTCCCACCAGAATTCGAGTTCATGGTGCAGTATTCCCAGGCTCGCTCCCCAGGAGGCCAGGAAAGCGACCGTGATGGCCAGTCCGATCAGCAGCATCATTCCTGGCGTATGCGAACGGATTTCAGAGACCGCGCCGGTGAGGAAGGGCCGACCGCCGATGATGTACATGACGGTGCCGAGCACGGGTGCGATCCATGGCGCGCCGGTGAACTGCGGGATGTCGTAGCCGACGAGCATGGCGAACATCGACGAGAACGCGATCACGGGAACAGCGATGATCAGGTTGATCCAGAACAGTGTGCGGAACTGGGCGACGTGGTTACCATGGCCGCCGCCGTGACCACCATGGCCGGTATGGCCGGTATGGCCCCCGCGCTGGTCGTGGGCGCCGGCGGTCGTGCGGTGCTCGTGGTTGTTGTGACCTTCATGGCCGGTGTGGTGCTGGTCGTGTGAAGTCGATTCGGTGTGATCGTGGTGGGTCATGGTCGTCCTTATCCTCCATCGCCTGAGTGCGGACTAGTGATCGGTGGCTAGGAGCGCACCAGCCGGGCGATCGCCTCGGATGCTTCGGTCAGTGTGGCCTCAGCCGCGGGCCCGCCGGCGGCGGCGGCGTTTCGGACGCAGTGGCGCAGGTGATCATCGAGCAGCCCCAAGGCCACTCCTTGCAGAGCCTTGGTGAGAGCGTCGACCTGGGTGAGGATGTCGATGCAGTAGCGGTCCTGCTCGATCATGCGACTGATTCCGCGGGCCTGGCCCTCGATGCGTTTGAGCCGTGCGAGGTACCTGTCTTTATCGGTGATGTAGCCGTGGTGTGTCGCATCAGGTGTGGTGCAGCAGTCGGCGTTCTCGGTGGTGGTCATGGGTTTCTCGCTTCGGGGGCGTGGCTGGGCGGTCTGATAGAGGTGCGCCAATCGATGTCGAGCAGGTTGGGTCCGGTGGTGTCGGCTGCGGGGTTCGGGCGCTGCCGGTCACCGGTGCAGCAGCAGCTGGTGCGCTGCTCGTTGCTATTCATGGCCGTTGTCCTTGCGGTCGGTGAAGGTGCTGGTGAAACCACGCAGGCGCAGGCTGTTTCCGACGACGAACACACTGGAGAACGCCATCGCCGCGCCGGCGAGCATGGGATTGAGCATTCCCAGCGCGGCCACCGGGACCGCCGCGACGTTGTAGGCGAACGCCCAGAACAGGTTGGTCTTGATCGTCGATAATGTTTTGCGCGACAGTCGGATTGCGTCGACTGCGCTGCGCAGGTCTCCGCGAACCAAGGTGATGTCGGATGCTTCGATGGCGACGTCGGTGCCGGTGCCCATCGCCAGGCCGAGGTCGGCTTGAGCCAGCGCTGCCGCGTCGTTGACGCCGTCACCGATCATCGCGACCGTCTTGCCTTGGGACTGCAAGATGGTGATCGCCTGCACCTTGCCTTCGGGCATGACCTCGGCGATCACCGTGTCGATACCGACATCGGTGGCAATGCGCCGAGCGACGGCGTCGTTGTCTCCGGTCAACAGGATTGGGGTCAGTCCGAGTTCCTTGAGCTCAGTGATCGCTTGCGCGCTGGTGGGCTTGACGGTGTCGGCGATGATCAGGATGCCCCGGGCCGTGCCGTCCCACCCGACAGTCACCACCGTCTTTCCCTCGGCCTCGGCGTGTTGTTTGGCTTGGGCGAGGTCAGTGTCGAGGTGTTGGGCCCAGTCGGTGAGCAAGCTCTCGCGCCCCACGACGACGGCATGGCCGTCGACCACGCCATGCACGCCCTCGCCTTCGGCGTTGGCGAAGTCCTCGACCGTGGGAAGTACGCCGACTTCATCTCTGGCCGCGGTGGCGATCGCTCGGGCGATGGGGTGTTCGGAGGCGTCTTCCAGGGCGCCGGCCAGGCGCAGCAGATCGCGTCGCTGCGTTCCGGGGATGGTGCGAACGTCGACGAGTGCCATCTTGCCGGTGGTGACGGTGCCGGTCTTGTCCAGGACGACTGTGTCCACGGTGCGGGTGGACTCCAGCACTTCGGGGCCTTTGATCAGGATGCCCATCTGCGCGCCGCGCCCGGTGCCAACGAGAAGTGCAGTGGGTGTGGCCAGCCCGAGGGCGCACGGGCAGGCGATCACCAACACCGCGACCGCGGCGGTGAACGCGGCTGCGGCGGGATACCCGGCGCCCAGCCATGCCCCGAGGGTGATCACGGCGACGGCGATCACGATCGGCACGAAGACACCGGAGATACGGTCGGCCAGACGCTGTACCTGCGCTTTACCGGTTTGTGCGTTCTCGACCAGTTGAGCCATTTGGGCGAGTTGGGTGTCCGAACCCACCCGGCTGGCCCGTACGACCAGGCGACCACCGGCATTGACCGTCGCGCCCACCACGGTGTCACCGACGCCGACATCCACCGGAATCGACTCGCCGGTCAGCATGGACGCGTCCACCGCCGAGGTCCCGGACACCACCACTCCGTCGGTGGCGATCTTCTCCCCCGGTCGCACGACGAATTCGTCGCCGACGGCGAGCCGGTCGACCGGGATCTTTGTTTCGGCGCCGTCGCGCAGCACTGAGACTTCCTTGGCGCCCAACTCCAGTAGGGCCCGTAACGCCGCGCCGGCCTGCCTTTTGGATCGTTTCTCGAAGTAGCGGCCGGCCAGGATGAAGGTGGTCACTCCGGCGGCGACTTCGAGGTAGATGTTGGCGGCGCCGTGGGACGGGGTCAGCGCCAGCGCGAAAGGGTGTGTCATGCCGGCGGTTCCGGCTGTGCCGAGGAACAACGCGTAGAGCGACCACAGGAACGCCGCCAGCGTGCCCATCGAGATGAGGGTGTCCATCGTGGCACTGCCGTGGCGCAGGTTGGCCCACGCGGCGCGATGAAACGGCCAGGCCGCCCAGATCACCACTGGCGCAGCCAATGTCAACGAGGCCCACTGCCAGTAGGTGAACTGCAGTGCCGGGATCATCGCCATCGCGATCACCGGAATCGACAGCACGGTCGAGCCGAGGAGACGGTGACGCAGCGCGTCCAGTTCGGGATCGTCGTGGGCTGCTGGCGAAGTGTCCTCGCGTGCAGGTGCGGAGGTGGCCGGCAGGCTGGCGGTGTAGCCGGTGGCCTCCACTGCGCTGATCAGGTCCGCCGGGTCATATCCGTCCGGCACGGCCACGGTCGCCTTCTCGGTGGCGTAGTTGACCGAGGCGATGACACCGTCGAGCTTGTTGAGTCGGCGTTCGATGCGGTTGGCGCACGACGCGCACGTCATGCCGCCGATCTGCAGTTCGATGCTCGCGGCGGGCACCGGTGTCGATGTCGTCATGACTGCTCCTTTCTGGGTGCGGGCCCCGCGGGTCAGTGCCCGCCGTGGCCGGCGTCGTGTGCTGGTGCCGGCGTCGGTGCGGTACCGCGGTCGGCAGCGCGGGTGGCATCCAGGACGAACGTCGCGGTGTGCACCGTGTTCTCGACCTGGAAGTCCAGATAGAGCAGGTAGCGCCCCGCGGTCGGTGCGGTGGCCGCGAACGCCACGGCGGGGCCGCCGCTGTCCCCGGGTGCCGGTTCGGCGCCTTCGGGATGGACATGCAGGTAGGCAAGGTCGCCGTCGCGCAGCGCGACGAGGTGCCCAAACGCACCGAGGTAAGGCTGCAGCGAGGTGACGGGTCGATCACCGCGAGTGATGCGCGCAGTGAGTTCGGTCGAGGCACCAGCGATCAGGTCCCCCTGAAGCTCCACGGTGTAGCCGTCGACCCGATCGATGGTGCGACTGCCCTGGATGGATGTCGGGGTGAACGCTCCAGCAACATCCACGGCACGGGTGAGTGTGAGTTGACGGCCCCCGGTGGGGGTGAAGTCGGCGAAGATCCGATATGTCCCTGCGGTATTCCACTCCCACGGGATCGACCACGCCCCGGTGCGGCGATCCAGGCTCGGATGCACATGGCGGAATTGTGTTCCGTCCGAACGCACGACGATCAGGTGCAGCAGTTTGTCGTGCACCGTGTCGTAGTCCCACAGCGGTTGGCCGGTCGGGTCCAGGATCGAGAATCTCAGCACGCCAGGGGCGCCGGTGGCCTCCGGTGCCTGCACCGACGACAGTTGATATCCGTCCCGCGCCAGGGACAGACCTGCCGGGTCCGCTGACGGCGCGGCAGCCGGTGCCGCGGGCCCGCCTGCGGGCGCACTGGCTGCGGCTGGCGGGGGCGCCGCCGAGGTTATGGTTGGCGTCGCCGCCGGTGCGGGGACGACGGCCGCCGCGGTCGTGTAGGCAGCACCGAAGGCTACGGCCAGGCCCACGCCAAAGGCGGCCAGTCGTCCCGCGGCGTTCATGCGACACGCACCGCCGAGTAGCCGGCTTCTGCGACTGCGGCAAGGACCTGTGCGTCATCGACGTCACCTTCGGAGGTGACGGTGAGTGCTCCGGTCTTGGCGCTGACTTCCACACCCTGGACTCCGGCGAGGCCGCCCACCTCTTCGCGTACCGAGGCTTCGCAGTGTCCGCAGGACATGCCCGTCACCGTGTAGGTCGTCGTGCTCATTGCTGCTCCCCTTCCACTCTGGATACCCCTACCGGGTATCCGTAGGCGAATGTATACCCCTTGGGGGTATGTCGCAAGGGTGCAGTCCCGGGGCGCCCCCCTCCCGCCCTTGATGTCACCGCGGGGAGCGGCGGCCGCTCCGCCGTCAAGCCGGCGAGGTCGCGAAAGGCTGCTCAGCTCGCCGGCACAGGCTCACGAGGAGTGTCAAGGTTCCGACGGCGCTAGTAAGAGTCCATCGGTACGTGGCGCATGGAACAATCAGGGGCGGTGTCATCCCCGGTCAATGGACCTCGTCGGGTGATGCATCGCGCGCCCTCACGATGGGTCTGCGCAGCACATGCAGACCCCATCGCAGCACGGGCAGTCAGCCATGGGCATCTGCATCGACATCATCGGTGCCATGGCCTCCATGTAGCACCACATCATCTGGGCCGTGTCTGCGGGGCTGCCGTAGATTACCGCGCTCGGATCGGCGCCGGTGATGTCGAAATACATTTTGCCCGAGCTTGATTGCCCCTGCTGCAGGGTGGCTGCCGAGATGCCTGCCGGGCTGGCCAGTTGCCATAACACCGGGTAGGACTGCTGTCCCTTCCCGGTTGCACGGAAGTTGGGGATTACTGGCGTCACCGTGCCCGACACCGCTCGCACCGTCGCCGAGGCTTCCCATAACCGGCCCGCCAGTGGATAACCAGGCGCATTGTCGACGCTCGGTTGCAGATCGGTAATCGTCCATTCCTGCACCACGGCACCGCCGGCGTCACTCATCTGTTGAGCTGCTCCCAGATGGTGCGGACATTTCATGTCCCCTGCGGTCGCGGCCGGCGCCGTTGCGCCCAAGAGTGCCGCCGCCATAGTGACTGTCATCAATTTCCGTGCGATTCTCACCGGACGCCCCTTTTCGTGTTGATGTGAATATGCATAACCGAGTGGTGCGCGATAGGCGGTAGGCCGCAGTACATCGCAACGATGGCGCCGATGGCCTCTGCGCGCCATTCGCCCGGGCCACGCCACCGTCTCTACTGTCGATATAGCTGTGGTTTAGTCGCAGCAGGACTTCGGGTTTCGCGACGTGGAGACCGACAGCGACCGGACGGCACACACGGCGACACAGGTCAGCAGGGTGCGAAGCGTGGTGTTGGTGGCAATGCGGCGTGCGTTCAGGCGGGTTGTCGACTTCATCGGGAGTCCTTTCGACTGACGTACCCGCCAAGGGGGCGCAATGCGGCACCCGACCCCGGCGGCATCCTCCACAATGACGCTGCTGGACAGCGTTGTCGCGGCCTTTACGGAATCTTCATTGAAGGGCTAACAAAGGCATACGTCGACCGCCGACACTATGAGAGGCAGGAATGCGCCGCCAGGCGCTGGACGCCTGTCACGCATTGAGTGAGAACATCTTTGGAGAGCACACCCATGACGTCGCTTCCCACCGGCATCGTCTCGCGGACGCTATGAAGACCTGGCGGCGGGCGACCGCATGGACCCTGGGAACTGTCGTATCGCTGCTGCTCACCACGGCATGCGCCAATGCGCAGGAGTCCGCGCCGCCTCCGGTAGACGCCCTTGCCAAGGGAACTCCATACGCCGATCTGCTGGTACCCGAACTGCGCGCATCGGTGACCGACGGAGCGATCGGCGTCAGCGTCGAGTCACCGATCACGGTCGAAGCGGGCAATGGCGTGCTGGGGCACGTCGAGTTGACCAATGAGGCCGGCACCGTAGTGGACGGTCACCTGAGCACCGATGGTGTGTCATGGTCGTCTGCCGAGCCCCTGGGCTACAACAAGCAGTACACCCTTCGCGCCGAAGCGCTCGGACTGACCGGTGCCACCACGACGGTCGCAACGTTCCAAACGCACTCTCCGGACAACCTCACCATGCCCTACGTGCTGCCCAACGACGGCGACACCGTGGGTGTGGGTCAGCCGATCGCCATCCGCTTCGATGAAGACATCACTAATCGCGCAGCGGCACAGCAGGCCGTCACCGTCACCACCAACCCGCCAGTCGACGGCGCTTTCTACTGGCTCAACAATCGTGAAGTGCGCTGGCGGCCAGCGCAATACTGGCGCCCAGGCACCACGGTCGAGGTAGACGTCAACGTCTATGGTGTTGACTTCGGCGACGGATTGTTCGGCCAAGATGACGTCCGCACCCGCTTCACCATCGGCGATGAAGTCATCGCCACCGCAGACGATGCAACCAAGACACTCACCGTGCGCCGCAACGGCGAGGTCATCAAAACGATGCCGATGTCGATGGGCAAGGCGTCCACACCCACCGATAACGGCACCTACATCATCGGTGACCGCTACTCATTCCTGGTCATGGACTCGTCCACCTACGGCGTCCCCGTGAACTCTCCCGATGGATACCGCACCGAAGTGGAATGGGCCACGCAAATGTCCTACAGCGGCATTTACGTGCATTCCGCGCCGTGGTCGGTGGGCAGCCAAGGCAACACCAACGTCAGCCACGGGTGCCTGAACGTCAACCCGGCCAACGCACGGTGGTTCTACGACAACACCCGACGCGGCGACATCGTGGAAGTCCTCAACACCACAGGACCGACACTGCCGGGCACCGACGGGCTCGGTGACTGGAACATCCCCTGGGACACCTGGAAAGCGGGTAACGCCGGCCTCTGACCCGGGTCACACGCTGCACCCCACCCGCTGGTGCCGTCGCGTTCCCGCACTTCCTCTGGCGCAGCCGGGTGCGCCATCGTCACTGCCGGGAAATGACCGGGCCATCGCGTTGCGCGCGATTGTGCACGAGATCGTCAGAGATACAACAAATTTCAATGTGGTAATTCAGTGACTGATGTTTCCAATGTGACGGGTGTGAGCTACGGTATCCATGGACTAGGTACGTATTTTGTTGTCCCGCTGATGCTTTCCGCACGACGGATGGATCCGCAGGCACACCACCAGCACCCTGCGCGAAGGAGACAACATGACGCTCGGCGACCAGAGGACTCGATCAGCACGGTCCCTGCGATGCCTTGTCGGCATCTGCGCGGCCGCAGCGTCGCTACTGGTGTTGTGCGCGCCGACGGCGCACGCCAATCACGCAGGCGGACATTGGGACCCGCTGCTGCCGCAGGTGCCCAGCGCCGGAGCCCCCGGTGATCCCGTCGCCATCGCCAATGCATCGCTGCAGGCCAGCGCCGCGGCGGCACAAACCGCCATGAACATGGGCCGCCGGTTCCTGAACAGCCTGGGCATCGGCGCTCCGACGGCCAGTCCGGCCACCAGCATCCGCGGCAACCGGCTCTACGGCGCCCAAGCCATCGAGCACGTCATTCGCAGGGCCGGCACCCAACTGGGTGTGCCCTATTCCTGGGGAGGCGGCACTCTAGAAGGCCCGAGCCGCGGAATCAACCAGGGCGCAGGGACGGTCGGATTCGACTGCTCGGGTCTGACCCGGTACGCCTTCGCCGGCGTGGGAATCGTGCTGCCGCGCTACTCCGGAGATCAGTACGACGCCGGCCGCAAAGTACCGCCCTCGGAGGCCAAACGTGGCGATCTGCTGTTCTGGGGCCCCAACGGCAGTCAGCACGAGGCCCTCTACCTCGGTGGCGGCCGGATGATCGAGGCCCAGCAGACCGGCGTGCCCATCAAAGTGTCGCCGGTGCGGACCTCGGGCATGACCCCCTACGTCGTCCGCATCATCGAAAGCTGATGCGCGGCAAAGCCAGTTTCAGCGCGGGCTCACGCCGTCTGTCGCCGGTGCCGCGTCCAGACGGCCGCGGCGGTCCAGCCGGTAGAGCCCGCACGCCGAGACGACACCGATCCCGCTGAGCATCACCCACACCAACTCCGGGCGACCGATGTCCTTCATCGTTTGCATGAGCCAGCCGGTGGCGAGATTGCCCGCCAGAATGCCCACGCCCACAATCGTGTTGTAGAAGCCGTAGTGCGTACCGACAAGACGCCCCTTGGCCAACGACACCACGGTGTCCATCTCGAACGGGAACACCGCCGCTGAACCGACGGCCAGCACGCCGGTGGCCAACAGGAGCGCCGCCACGGCCGGCACCGTGCCGGCCCGAGCATCGTTGGGCAAGGCGATCAGCGGCAGGAATGCTGCCGCGAGGATCAGCATGCCGATGGTCAGCGAACGCCCTGATCCCCACCGTCGCGACAGCCACCGCGTGATACGCATCTGCCCGGCGATGGCGACCAGCCCCGAAACAACGAAGATCATCGCGGTCACCACGGAGTCGTTGCCCGGCACGAGGTCGCGAGCGTGCAGCGGCAACGCGAGATAGACCTGGAACGACAGGACATACGACCCGATCATGGCCGCAGCGAACAAAAGAAACGATCGGTTTGCCGCGATCGTGCGCCAGTCCTGCAGCACCGAGGTGTTCTCCTCGGCCGTCCCGGCCGTTCGTTGCGGCAACGCGAACAGCTGGGCCACGGTCAAACCGGCGAACACGATCGCCGCGGCAGCGGCGGTCAACCGGAAATCGACGAACATCAACGCCAGGCCCACCAGTGGACCCGCCAGAATCCCGGCCTGATAGAACACGTTGAACAGCGCGAACGCTTCAACTCTGCGTGTGCCGGCGTCGGCGGCCACATAGGCGCGCACCGCCGGGTTGAACAGGGCGCCGGCGAAACCCGTTGCTGCAGAGGCGATCAACATGAACGGCAGCGATTCGGCGACCACCAGTAGTGCGAATCCGACGGTGCGAAGAACGCACCCAGCCACGATGAGCGGCTTGTAGCCCAGCCGGTCAGCCAGGGTGCCACCGACAAGGAACATGCCCTGCTGGGAGAAGTTGCGCACCCCCAGGACCAGACCGACCGCCCACGCCGCCAGCCCCAACGGTCCTGCGAGATAGGCGGCGAGATAGGGCATGAGCATGTAGAAGCCCAGGTTGATCCCGAACTGGTTCACCATGAGCAGCCGGGTCGGCCAGCCGAAACTGCGGAACTGTGCGATCAGACCCATCAGCGGCCCGCCTTCATCGGATCGACCACGGCCGCGCACCGGGTCCAGGACGTCACCACGTGTGCCAGCGGGTCATCGATGGTGTCAGGCTGCGATGCTGGGACGGCACCGAGCAGGCCGTGGCTGCGGCAGTAGTCGTCGTTGTACACGGTGTCGAAGTATCGCTGAGGCCCGTCGGGGAAGATCGCGGCGATGGTGGTGTGGGGCGCGTGCGTGCGCGCAGCCCATCCGGCGACCAGCGCGACCGCCCCGACACTCCATCCGCCGCTGGCGTAGTGCGTAGCGGCCAGGGTGCGGCATGCCCACACGGCGTCTTGCGGGGCCACCCAGTGCACTTCATCAAAGGCCTGGTAGTCGACGTTGCCGGGATAGATGCTCGAACCCAAACCGCGCATCACTCGGGTGCTGGCCGGCTGGCCGAAAATGGTCGAGCCCACCGTGTCGACACCGATCAACTTCATCTGCGGATTGAATTCACGCAACACCCGGGCCACTCCCGAGGAGTGACCGCCGGTACCCACCGAGCACACCAGCACGTCCACCTGACCCAGCTGCTGGTGCAACTCCAGTGCCAGTCCCCGATAGGCCTCGACGTTGTGCGGATTGTTGTACTGATCGGGATGCCACGCTCGTGGCTCCGACCGCAGGATCTGAGCGACACGATCCCGCCGGGCCTGCTGCCAGCCCCCCTCGGGATGGGGTTCGGTGACCAACTCGACCTGCGCGCCGAAGGCAGACAGCATGTTCTGGATGATCGGCTCCAGACCGGGGTCGGTGACCAGAGTGACCGGATGCCCGTAGACGGTGCCGGCCAGCGCGAGCCCCAAACCCAAGGTGCCGCTGGTCGATTCGACAATCCGTGCACCCGGGGCCAATGCGCCTTCCGCCCGTGCCCGCGCCACCATGTGCAGGGCGGGGCGGTCTTTCATGCCGCCAGGGTTGAAGCCTTCGAGTTTGGCCCAGAAGCCCCGACCGGCCTCAGAGAAGGGTTCGGTGATTCTCAAGACGGGCGTCTGACCGACCATCGTGGCGGGCCGTTCATACCGTCCCAGGTGGGGTTGTTCTGCGAGCTGTTCGGTGCGCGCAGGCGGAGTGGAAAGGACATGATTCATCGTGACGTGTCGCTTCTGTGACGCCGCGACCGAGCGCGGCAGCTGATGACGGGCAGCGGTCACCGGTTGACCTCGCTTGGACCACGAGGCAACAACCTGGCGCTGACCAGTCAGCGGCGCGCGATACACAGCCGGGAAAGAACCTCACGCCCGGACACAGTGTGCGATCTCGCCCGGGGCGGACCGCGTGGAGCAGCGCTCAGTCGGTGACGCCACAGCGGCGCAACGCCTACCAGGATCGCCATCAGTGCAACTACCAGCAGCGACACCGTCGCGCGGGGCAGTACGGCGTCGGCGAAGGTGTCTGGCGAGAGCGGAACTTCACCGCGCGAGATATGCGAATGTTCGACCGCGACGAGCAGCGACGCGTCAGCGGAATAGGCAACCAGCGCGTGCGGGCCGTGGGCTGCATGGGTGTCGTCTGCGTTGACCAGTGCGGATTCCGCACCCAGGATCGCGAACCAGAATGCAATCGTCGCGGCGACGACTGCACGTCGTCGCCGCACGGGCACCGCGCCGAAACCCCTCACAATGTTGCCAACTGTAACAGCAGAACGGTACGGGCTATCTCGGCTCGCGAGTCGACATCAGGTTGTGACCGCACCGCGATGTCGCAGCAGAGCCTTTCCAGCACCCACACCCGCAACTCCTACTCCGCTCCAAAAGCCGTTCTAAACAATCCCTTTGGCGGATTGATGAGCATGAATGAGTCTCACCGTTCGCCGCCACGCAGCGCGTCCCCGGGCCTTAGCGCCCTTCGGCGGCCGCAAACCGGCACCCCATTTAAGGCGAAACGCATCAGTTTGCTGAAATAGTCCGCCGATGCACACAAGCGTGGCGCGTCGTGCGCCCATATCTGCTCTCAAGCCTCGCCGGGGGCCATTCGGATTCGGTATGCGTTGTGTGAAGATCCGCTCAAGATCGCCACGGTCGGCGCCCCGATAGGGTTCGATCTCGCCGCGAGCAGGCACCATGAGTTCCATGGAGCACCCAGCAGCACCGTCACCGGCGTCGGCCAAGGGCTATCGAGCGCTCGTCGTCGATGACGAGGTGCCGCTGGCCGAGGTGGTGGCCAGCTACCTTCAGCGCGAGCAGTTCGAGGCCATCGTGGCCGATAACGGGATCGATGCCATCACCGTGGCTCGCGAGTTGGATCCCGATGTTGTCATCCTCGACCTGGGCTTACCCGGCATCGACGGCCTGGAAGTGTGCCGACAGCTACGCACCTTCTCTGACGCCTACGTCGTGATGCTGACCGCCCGCGACGCCGAGATCGACACCGTGCTCGGTCTCACCGTGGGAGCCGATGACTACATCACCAAGCCATTCAGTCCACGCGAGCTCGTTGCGCGTATCCGGGCCATGCTGCGCCGCCCACGGGTCCTGCAAGCCCCAGCCGCCACCGCCGGCACCGGCGAGCACACGCCCACCCCGCCGCGGCGGTTCGGACCGCTGAGCATCGACGTTGATGCCCGCGAAGTACGCCTCGACGAGGAAACAATCCTGCTCACCCGCACCGAATTCGACATCCTGGAAGCCCTGTCCGGCCGGCCAGGTGTGGTGCTCAGCCGCCGCCAACTCCTCGAAATCGTGCGCGAGGGCCCGTGGGTCGGCAACGAACATCTCGTCGACGTCCATATCGGCCACCTGCGACGCAAGCTCGGCGACGACGCAGCCCAACCCCGTTTCATCGCCACCGTGCGCGGAGTCGGATATCGCATGGGCACCGGCCAATGACCAGCCCAGCCGGACATCCCACGCGGTCACGCCGACCTGGAATCGGTCTGCGCCTACTGGCAGCGCAAGCGATCGTGGTCATCACCGGCGCCCTGACCACCACCGTGGTGGCCACCGTCGTCGGACCGCCCCTGTTCCGCGAGCACCTTCATCAGGCCGGAGTTCCGCCGGACTCGATGGAGGAAGTGCACGCCGAAGAGGCCTACGGCTACGCCACCGTCATTTCGATCGGTGTGGCCGTCGCAGTGTCGGCACTTGTCGCACTGGCCGTCAGCTACTACGTCAGCCGGCGACTCCAACGATCAGTCACCGAAGTTGCCGCGGCGGCCAAAGCGGTCGCCAACGGCCACTACGACACCCGGGTATCGCCACCACAGCTCGGCGATGACTTCGACGCCCTCGCAGTGGCCTTCAACCAGATGGCATCACGGCTGCAGACCGTCGACTCGACCCGGCAGCGATTGTTCGGCGACCTGGCCCACGAAATCCGCACACCGGTCGCGGTGCTGGAAGCCTACATCGAGGCCCTCGAAGATGGAGTGCGCACACTGACCCCGGCCACCGCGGCCATGCTGCGCGACCAGACACGACGGCTCGTGCGGTTCTCCCAAGACGTCGCCGCGTTGGCCAAAGCAGAAGAAAGCTCATTCTCGCTGGCCCACAACACGATTGATGTCGGGACAGTCGCTCGCCGGTGCATCGCCGCAGCACAGGAACGCTACGACACCAAGGGCGTAGCCATCACCCTTCATCAGAACCAGCCGCTGCCTGCGTTGTGGGCCGACGAGCAACGACTGGCTCAAGTAATCGGCAACCTGCTCGACAATGCCCTACTGCACACCGCACCCGGCGGGTCGGTCGAACTCACCTGCACCCACGACGGCAGCAACGTCGTGATCACCGTGGCCGACGACGGCGAAGGAATCGCCGAAGAACACCTACCGCGCATCTTCGAGCGGTTCTATCGTGCCGACGCCGCCCGCGATCGCGGCCACGGAGGCGCCGGCCTCGGGCTGGCCATCGCCAAAGCCCTCGTCGAAGCGCACGGGGGCACCATCGCAGTCGCCAGCGCCGGGCCCGGAACTGGCGCGACCTTCACCGTCGAACTACCGGTAACGCCAGTTCGCGGTGCGGCCGACGGCCACACCGCGAACTAACTTCACCAACCTACTGATTCAGCAGACCACGCATTTCGTCGATCTCGGCCTGCTGCGATGACACGATGCTGCGAGCCATCTCCACCGCTTCCGGGGCCTGCCCGTTGTCAATCTCCTGCTGCGCCATCGTGACCGCACCCTCGTGATGCTCAATCATCTGCTCCAAGAACAGCCGGCCGGCCTCGGCTCCCGACGCGTTCTGCAATGCGGCCATGTCGGCCTCGGACATCATGCCGTGCCCGCCACCACCCATAGCGGGCATTTCTCCCATGCCACCACCGGACATGTCATGGCCGGGCATGCTGTGCCCCGGCATATCGGTGCTGCTGGTTTCCGGAGTCGATGACACACCCCACTGCTGCAACCAGCCCTGCATCTTCTCGATCTCCGGTGCCTGCGCACCCTTGATCTTCTCCGCCAACGACACCACAGCCGGATTGACACCCTGCTTACCGAGCAGCATGTCGCTCATCTCAACCGCCTGCTCATGGTGAGGAATCATGCCCTGAGCAAACGACACGTCGGCATCATTGTGCGCACTGGCAGCCGCCGATGTACTGACCGAACTCGACACCGATGCCGACGTATTCACAGACGAAGTGGCGCTGCCCGTTGATCCGCCCGAACACGCAGTAAGAACCAGGGCCGACGCCGCCAGCGCCACAAACCCATATCCATATCGATTGTGCTGCATCGCACACCCTTCTTTCCGTCATCTCGCGACATGCACCGTCAAGGCACGAATCGGTGCCTATACGTCCAGCGTGGGACCGGTGAGTATGGGTCTGTTCGGCTTCCGATAAAGATCTGATGAAGAGCGAAGCAGAGCCGACGGCCGCGTGTCAGTCGAGGTCGAACGCATGCCGGATCGCCGTTGTCAGCGATTTCTTTTAATCGCGAAGGAAGAGCCCGATCCGGCGTCCCAAAGAGGCGACGGGGATGGTGACGAAGTGATCGACGCTGACGACGGAGTCTTTCTCGAGCCCGTCACGTGCACCTACCGGGACTTCGGTGGACAGGCCGCTCAACCGCATCGCCGACGCGGTGTCGGCACTCGCGCACTGAGCTCACCGATCAGTACTCCAGGACCGTCAACACGCTGTCGCACTGGAAGATCCGGTCATACCGCCCAGTCGTGCGCTGTCGCAGGATCCCTTTCTCCACCAGCTTGGCGATCGCAGTATTCGCGGCCTGATAGGAGACGCCGTGCAACGTAGCCGCGACCGACGCCGTGATCATCGGGTAGCCGACCAAGTCGTCGGCGATCCGCAACGAGACCCCCTTGGCCCCGCGCAACGTCTCTTGGAAGCCCTCCCGGAGAGCCAGCAACTTGTCCACCCGATCGATCACTTCTAATGCCTCGGCGTGAATGGCCGCAGAGATGAAGCACACCCATTCATCCCAATCACCGGTCTGCGACACCCGAAGCAGGCCATCCTGATACTCCGCGCGATGCTGTTCCAGCCAAGGCGAGATGTTGAGCACGGGGAACTGCAGATCGCCGGCGCTCATGAGCTGCAGCGCCATGACGAGGCGACCCAGGCGGCCATTGCCGTCGTGGAACGGGTGCAGCGTCTCGAACTGATAGTGCGACACCGCCACACGGATGATCGTCGGAATCGTGGTGGATCCCCGAACCCAGTCTTGCCATTGAAGAAGACCATCAAGCAGCCGATGGTCGGCCGGCGGTGGCACGAAGCGCGCGGACGTCACACGCCGGTTGCCCAGACCGATGAAGACCTGGGTCGTGCGCACGCTGCCGGCATGCGACCCGTCACTGGTCGTCCCTCGCAGCAGTTCACGCTGCAGGTCCTCGAGCATCCGCACTGAGATCGGCTGGCCTTCGGCCACCATTTCGTAAGCCCGTTCGGCCGCCGTCACGTAATTCCTGACCTCACTGACCGAGCTGGTCAGCTCATCATCCTCAAGAAAGTCGGCCTCGAACACGTCGGAGAGAAAGGCGTAGGTCCCCTCCAGCGCGGATGTGCTCACCGCTTCACGACGAGTGGCCGGCCGGGCCAGAAGTCCGGGATTCGGCAACAACGACGACGCCTGGTCGGCGCGCGCCATCGCCGCGGCGGCATCGATGACCGCCGCATACGTGTCAGCCTTCAGATCAAAACTGGCCGGTAGCGGATCCGGAACAAAGGCGACGTATTCGTATTCTTCGCCGATCCGGGGGTCGTGCCCCGTGATCGGCACGAGCTGCCCGATCGGGCTGCGACGCAGCGCTTCGACATCCATATGTTCCGTCCAACCTTGAATTCTGTGACTGTAATTTCAAGGTTAACGCCTCAACCTTGAAAATCATCACCGGGTTTTCAAGGTTGTCGCCGGCGCCGCCAGGCGCATCCCGTGGGGCGCGGCTGGTCCGCAGTCAGTCCGCAGTAAATCTGCGGGCTGCCGATCCCACCCAACACTGCCAACGCCTCTACCAGGACATTTGAGCTTTACCCAACGAATCAAACTTCATCAAACGCCCTGGTGTGGTGGTTCGGGACGAAGAGGTCGTGGGTTCGAATCCCGCCACCCCGACTCGCAGAAGCAAGGCCCTGACTGGATCTCCCAGTTCAGGGCCTTTCGCTATGTGGGCCCCAAGTGAGGTACCGCACTACTCATGCCCGTGGCCCCCCTGCCCGCCGACACTCGGAGGCACGATGGGAGGACATATGGGGAGCAAGAGAAACGCCAGGTCCGGCAGCTCTCGGCACCGCGCGCCCGTGATCTCACTGGCGGAGTACCGGCGCTGTGCGCGCCGCGAGCCACGTGACCTGGACGACGCGATCGAGGCGCCGGTGGCCGCAGTTGTCGACGAGCCCGCCGACGCCGCCGCCGACGACGACGACGAGGGCGGAATCATCCTCTGCTGGTAGATATTTCGCGCCTCACGGATGCGGAGGGCCTTTCGGACCTTTCGGGCCGTGCCCTTTCTCGTGGCCCTTTCCCTTGCCGGGCCCCGGTCCCGGTCCGGGCCCACGTCCGGGTCCCCGGGGTTCTTCGGGTACCGCCGCGGGGACCGGCGTCGAGGGGACCGGCGGCGGAACGACGGCCGAGGTTGCCGGAGGCACGGTGGTCGCGGTGGGCGTCGAGGTGGGTGCGGTCAGGCCCGACGAGCCACGCGCCAGCGCCAGGACCAGCACGAGGATGAGCGTGGCCACGATGCCGAGGACGCCGAGGATCAGCCGGGTCCGCCAGTGCCGCGGTGACGGCAGCACCGGGGGCGGCGGGATAGGCGGCAGCGGCGCGGCGAGCACCTTGGTCTGCGGGCGGTTCAGACGCTGCGTGGGTGGTTCGGCACCGGTGAGCGCGGCGCGCATGGTCGCCGCGTCGGGGTAGCGGAACGCGACCTCACGCGCCATGGCCGTGTCGATCACGTGGATCAGCCCGGGTGCGACGTCGGAGCGCACCGACGCGATGGGCACGGGCACGTCGTCGAGGATCGCCCGCACCATGGCCGCGGGATTGTCGCGGTCGAACGGCCGGCGCCCGGTCAGCGCCTCGTAGCCCACCACACCCACGGCGTAGAGGTCGTCGGCGAAACCGGCCGGTTGTCCGGTCACGCGCTGCGGGCTCAGATACGCCATGGTGCCGAGGATCTGGCCGGCCTGGGTGTGTGGCACCCCGTCGGTCTTGGCGATGCCGAAGTCGGCGAGCTTCACCTGCCCGGTGTGGCCGATCAAGATGTTGCCGGGCTTGATGTCGCGGTGCACGATGCCCGCGGCGTGCGCGGCGATGAGCGCCGAGAGGACCTGGTCGAGCAGTTCGGACACGCGTTCCTGCGGCAGTGGCCCCGCCGCGATCTCGTCGGCGAGCGTGGCGCCGGACAGTCGCTCCATCACGATGTACGGCGTGCCCGCATGCTCGCCGCAGTCGTGGACAGCGACGACGTGCGGATGCGTCAGCGCCGCGGCCGCGCGGGCCTCGCGTTCGAAGCGGGCCCGCAGATCCTCGTCGGCCGCCAGCGCCGGGTAGAGCAGCTTGATCGCGACCGGCCGTGCCAGCCGGGTGTCCCACCCGTCGCGGACCTCGGCCATGCCACCACGCCCCAGGACGCCCCGGAGTTCGTAGCGGTCGCCAAGGAGTCGCTGAAACCGCTCAGCACTCCCCATGCACCGGACTATCGCACGCGCCGGACCGTGCAATCCACGCGCCCCCGAGGCATGCTCACCTCATGCCACGGTTCGCACTGGAACCCGCCGACGAGGCGTTCTTCGGTTCCGCGCCGCACATCTTCACTTACCGCAAACAGTTCGCCGCACCGCCCGAGCGCGTATGGGAATCGCTGACCTCGGACGAGTCCCTCGCCGCGTGGGGTTCGACGGTGAAGTTCGTGAACTGGACGTCACCACGCCCGTTCGGGGTCGGCACGACGCGCGAGGTCGCGCTCTCCCCGGGGATCGTGCGTGTGGACGAGACGTTCTTCCGCTGGGAGGACGGGGTGCGCTACTCGTTCTACGTCGACCATGCGAGCGTGCCGTCACTGCGCCGGTTCGCCGAGGACTACCTGCTGCAACCCCTGGGCGAAGGGCGCACGCAGTTCACGTGGATCGTCGCGATCGAGGCCAGGCCCGCCTTCGCGGTGCCGTTCAAGGCGTTCGCGCCGGTGCTCAAGGCGGCGTTCGGCCGGCTGGCCACCGATGGCGAGAAGTACTTCAGGGAAAGGGCGTGACGGAGGTCTCAACCAAGCGGTCGGTAGCGTCAGCCGGGTGAGCGCGCCGAGTTGGATCAAGACTCTTCTGGCATTCGAGCGCGACGGTGACGTGTTCTGCATCCGCGAGCCCGAGCCCAACACCATCGAGCGCCTGTTCGGCGGTCTGATCGCCGCGCAGTCACTGGGCGCCGCGGGTGCCACCGTCGACGACGACAAGGTCCCGCAGTCGCTGCATGCCTACTTCGTCCGCGACGGCCGGTACGACACCGACGTCGAGTTCCGCGTGACGCGCATCCGCGACGGCCGCGCGTTCGCCACGCGCCAGGTCAGTGCCAGCCAGGACGGCAAGGTGATCCTGGAGATGATCGCGTCGTTCCACGCACCGGAGTCGGGTGTGGACTGGCAGCCCCGGACCGAACCGCGGCTCGAGTTCGACGCGGCCGTGCCGAAAAATCCGGAGATCGACTTCAGCGACGCGTTCGAGGTCCGCACCCGCACCAGCGACGATTCGGAGTTCGCGGTGCCGCCGTTCTGGATCCGCACGCGTGAGCCGGTCGAGGACGACCCGTTGATCCGGGCATGCGCGTTGACCTACCTGTCCGATCTCGGCCCGGTGCCCACGGCACTGCCCCCGACGGTCCCGCTGCGGCCCGATCTGGGCTTCGCAACCAGCCTCGACCACTCGATCTGGTTCCACCGCCCGTTCCGGCCGGACATCTGGCACCGTTACGAGTTGCGGGCGGCCAACCACAACGATTCCCGGGGCCTCACCACGGGCTCGCTGATCGACGAAACGGGCACGCTGATCGCCAGTGTGTGTCAGGAGGCGCTGTGGCGCCTGGAAAATTCTTGACAGCTGTCCACTTTGTGAGAAAGCTCGCGTTGCAACGCAAACGCGCTGGTCAGACAATGGAAACGTGAGAACAAAATCCGAGGATGAATTAATCGCGGATGTTGAAGATCGCCTGGTGAAACGTTTCACGACTGTCCCGCCCAGACGCGTCTCCGATGCCGTCGAGACCGCCCGTCACCGCTTCGACCACAGCACGATCCGTGACTTCGTACCGCTCTTGGTGGAACGCCGCGTGACCAGCGAACTCGAAGGCGCACTCAAAGGCCGGATGGCCCACGCCTGACGGCGTTTGCGATGCCGCCGCGGCGGGCAGTCCGTGGCGATGAAGCTCTCAGATGTGGCCGCCGTTCCGTTCCAGATCGGTTCCGCGCTGCGGGACCGCCGGCTTTTCCATCCGTCGGGCGTCCTGGCCCGCGGCACCCTCGACCGCACGGCCCCGGTCGGTGAGGGTCTGCCCGTGCGCACGGGCGACGTCGTGGGCCGCGTATCCAAGGGAATCGGGTCCCCGGGTTCGGTCCCCGACATCGCCGGGCTGGCGTGGCGCATGCCGCCTGAGACACCCGACATGCTGTGGGACGTCCTGCTCGCCTCGACGCTGATCGGCAACCGTTTCGCGTTGTGGCCCGCCACCGCGTGGACCGACGTCACCTTCGCGAGTCTCATGCCCTACCGGTTCGACGGGGGCCTGTGGTGGCTGCGTGCGCGTCTGACGACGCCGATCGACGGGTCCGGGCTTTCGGTCGACGCCGTCGCCGACCAGATCCGAAGCGGCAGTGTCGATTTCGACATCGACCAGGCAGCCGTGGGTTCAGGCTTCCGCCCGCTGGCGCGGCTGTCCCTGCACACTGTCGTCGAAGGTGAGGATGTGTCGTTCGATCCGGTGCTCAACACCACGGCCGGGGTTTCGCTGGTGCCGGACTGGCTGGCCGGTGTGCGCCGCGTCGCCTATCGCCGCAGCCGAGTGGGACGCGAGGCCGATTAATCCGTTCAGTCGGGCGGTTCCTGCGTGGTCTCGTCGGGCATCTCGACATCGGGGGTGTCCTCCGGCACGCGCTTGGCCTTGCCCGCACCGCCCTCGGCCGCGCGACCCGTGTCGTGGTCGCGATGCTCTTCGTCGTAGATTCCGTCACCTCGTGGCATGACGAGAGATCTACCCATCCGTCGCGGTTTCTACCCGCTCGGGCGCTGTTTGGCGACGGGTCTGACGGGTATGCGCATACACACCTCAGTCCAGAGATCCGAAACCCCGAAGGGCAACACAAACATGGATGGTTTGACATTTCTGCGCCAGGACCACAAGAGCGTGCTCGGCATGCTCGAGGTGCTCGGCGACGCGCCGACCGGGCACGGCGCCCGCGAGAGCGGCCTCGACACCATGGTGACCAACCTGATCATCGCCGAATCCCAGCACGAGGCCATCGAGGAGCAGCACTTCTGGCCGCTCGTGCGAGAGGCCCTCGATGACGGAGACGAACTCGCCGACAAGGCCATCGAACAGGAGCAGATGGGCAAGAAACTGCTGCAACGCCTCGAAGACGGCAAGCCCGGTGAGCCGGACTACCACGAGGCGCTCAGTGAGTTCGTCAAGCTCGGCCGCGACCACATCGCCTTCGAGCAGGACGTGGTGTGGCCCAAGCTCGAAGCCGCGGTGGACCGCGACAAGCTGGAGATGCTGGGCACCAAGCTCGAGACGTCCAAGAAGATCGCGCCGACGCGTCCGCATCCGGACACCCCGGGCAGTTCGGCCGTACAGAAGACCATGGGCATGGGCGCGGCGATCGTCGACCACGTGCGTGATGCTGCGAGCGGGCGGGAGTCGAAGAACCCGCCGGACCCCCAGATCCACTGACACAACTGACACAACGAATCAGCGGCCGGTACCGAGGTACCGGCCGCTGATTCTTGTCGAATTACGTTGTCGCGGAGTGCTGTTCGTGCGTGAACGGCTTCTCGCCCTTCACCGCGGGTGAACCCTCCGGGTTCTCCTTCGCGCCACGGTTCTTGCGCTTCTCACCACCGAGCCATTGCGATTCGGGCTTCTCGACGTACTCCCACTCCATGCCGCCGGGCCACGGACCCTGGCCTTCGTTCCACGGGCCGCGGACGCTGCCGTCTCCGTTGGACATGTTGAACGCGACGTTCTGGAAGCGGTCGTCGCCGGGCAGTTGCGCCGGCGGGAAGTTCACCGGCAGCTCGTTGAGCGCCGCGGTGAACTGCTGGAAGTGCGCAACCTCGCGCGTCATCAAGAACGTAAGGGTGTCCTGCACGCCCGGGTCGTCGGTGAACTGCTTGAGGTACTCGTAGACCACCTTCGCGCGGGACTCCGCGCCCAGGTTGCTGCGCAGATCCACCGAAGGGTCGCCGTTGGCGTTGACGAAGGCACCGCTCCACGGAGTACCCGCGGAGTCCTTGACGTCGGGACCACCGCCGGACAGTGTCAGGAACAGCGGCATGACCGCCACGCTGTGGATGATCTCGTCCTTGCCGTCGCGGCTGGCGACCGCGGGCATCCAGTCACAGCGCTCGTTGGCGACCTTGAGATCGTCGTTGAGCCCGTCGAGCAGCATCGTGATCATCGATCCGACCATCTCGAGGTGCGACAGTTCTTCTGTCGCGATGTCCATGAACAGGTCATACAACTTGGGGTTCTTCTCGCGCAGGACGAACGCCTGCGTGAAGTACTGCATGGCGGCCTTCAGTTCGCCATTGGCGCCACCGAACTGCTCCTGCAGCAGGGTTGCGAAGCGGGGGTCCGGCTGGTTGACCCGTACCTCGAATTGCAGGTCTTTGTTATGGATGAACACTGCGGGTACCTCCAGGGCTGTCGTCGAATGCAGATTGGAGGCGGGTACCCAGCGGTGTGAACCCCAAACCGAGGCCCGTCAGAGGCGAGCGCGCACCGCCTCCGAAAGCCGCGCACCGTCGGCCTTGCCTGCGGCGATCGCGGTCGCGGCCTTCATCACCTGCCCCATCTGACGCATGCTCGGCCGCTCTCCGAGCTGCTCGGCCACCTGGGCGATGGCGGTGTCGGCGACGTCGGCGAGTTCGGCCTCGGTCAGCGGGGTGGGCAGGTACTCGTCGATCACGCGTGCCTCGGCGTGCTCGGTGGCCGCGAGATCCCCTCGGCCGTTCTGGGTGTAGATCTCGGCGGCCTCACCGCGCCTGCGGGATTCCCTTGCGAGCACCGCGATCACGTCGTCGTCGGAGAGTTCGCGGGCCTGTTTGCCGGAGACCTCTTCTTTCTGGATGGCCGCGAGCAGCATCCGCAGCGTGGCCGTGCGCAGCTTGTCCTGAGATTTCATCGCTGCGGTCAGATCGGCGCGCAGCCTGTCCTTGAGTTCGGCCATACGGCCAAAGCTACGCCGGGCCCCCGGCGTGAAAGCGTGCATCGACCGATACCGAGATCTTGATGTCCTCGGGTGCGAGTTCCACCTCGGGCGCGCCGCCCGACTTCATGGCCCGCATCGCGGCGGGTGCGGCGAACGGCCCCTGCGGTTCGCGGCCCAGCATGCCCGCGTCGGCGACCGTCACTGGCCGCACGGCGCCGAGACCCAACGCGTCGGCGTAGCGCTGCGCGCGGGTGACGGCGTCACGTACGGCAGCGGTGTGGACGTCGGTGATCAGTTCATCGCGGCGCTTGTCGGTCAGTGCCCATTCGATGCGCTCGAGCGAGAAGCCACCGGTCTCGGAGATGTGCCTGCCCACCCAGCGGGACAGTTCGGTGAAATCACTGAACTTCACCTGGATGCCGATGCTCGCGTGGTGCACCAGCGGCAACTGCTTGCCCTCGTTGTTCCACGGGCGGTTGGCCCACGTCCGCATCTGCTGCGTGGACCACCAGGTGACCGGCCCGGAGTCGGGCCGGTGCAGGGGCTCGAGCGACGCCTTGACGGCGTCGAGATCGCGGACCGTCCGCTCGTAGACCGGCTCGATCGCGGCGCCCTCGTAGGCCACGGTGGCGTGCACGATTCCCCGCTGAGGTGGCTCGTACACCGTGAAAGACCCGCGCACGATGATCTCGGTGGGCCCGGCTGTCGGCGGCACGCGGGGCACGCTGGACACGTTGTCATTTCCACCGGTCATGGACAGGATGGTAGCCATGAGCTTGCGCCCAGGGCCTGACGGCGGGTTCCCCCCGTATCCCCCGCCGCAGGCGTATCCGGTTCATCCGGGCTACGCATCGGCCCCCGGGTTCGGAGCTTTGGTGCCCGGCATCGTCGCGCTGCGGCCGTTGAGCCTGTCGGACATCTTCAACGGTGCGGTGGCCTACATCCGCAGGAACCCCAAGGCCACCCTCGGCCTCACGACCATCGTCGTGGTCCTCGCGCAACTCGTCACGCTGCTGCTGCAGGTCGGTCCACTGGCCGCGATGGGCGGGCTCGGAAGTGAGGTGCAGGGCGAGGCGCCGTCGACGGGAGCGGTCGCGATGTTCTCCGGCGCGACGCTGGCCGGTGTGCTCGTCACACAACTCGCGTCGGTGTTGCTCACCGGCATGCTCACGGTCATCATCGGACGGTCGATCTTCGGCGGGACCGTCACGATCGGCCAGGCCTGGGAGCGGCTGCGCGGGCGGCTTCTCGCGCTGATCGGGCTGACACTGCTCGAAGCCGTGGTGCTGCTCGCCGTGGTGCTCGTGGTCATCGGCCTGATCGCGGCGGCCGGCGCCGTGGGCGGTGCCGTCGCGGCGTTCGTGGTGGGTGTTCCCCTGGTGCTGGCGGCGGTGCTCGGCGCGCTGTTCGGTCTCACGGTGCTGTTGTTCGCACCGGTGCTGATCGTGCTCGAGCGCCTGGACGTATTCGCCGCGATCGCACGGTCTTTCGCACTCGTGAAGACCGGGTTCTGGCGGGTTCTGGGGATCTGGCTGCTGGCGAGCCTGGTGGCGTCGGTGATCGCGAGTGCGGTGGGCGCACCGTTCAGCATCGTCGGGCAGCTGCTGACGATGTCCCCCGACGGCGTCGGCATGTCGATCGTGGGTCTGGTGCTGGTCGCCGTCGGCGGCACGATCGGCCAGATCGTCACCGCACCGTTCGCCGCGGGTGTCGACGTGCTGCTCTACACCGACCGCCGAATCCGGGCCGAGGCGTTCGACCTGGTGCTGCGAACCGGCGCCTACACCCCCGCGCCCCCGGCGGCCCCGGCGGAATCGACCGATCAACTGTGGCTGGTCCGGCACTTCTGAGGTGACGACGATCGACATCGACAGAGACGCCGCACACGACGCTGCGCAGAACGAGCTCAACAAACCGATCTACCCCAGATCGTCTCTCACCCAACAGTTCCTCGACTGGATCGACGAACTGTTGTACCGGCTGGCGTACGAGGGGTCGACGGTTCCGGGTGGGTGGTTCACCATCAGCGTGCTCGCGATCCTGGTCGTGGTGGCCGTGCTCGTGGCAGTGCGCATGGCCCGGCGCGCCATGCGCACCAACCGCGACGCGCACACGCTGTTCGGCCGCACCGAGCTCAGTGCCGCCGAACACCGCCGGACCGCCGACGGGTATGCCGCGCAAGGAAACTGGGCCGCAGCCATCCGGCACCGGCTGCGAGCGGTGGCCCGGCACCTGGAGGAAACCGGGACACTGAACCCCGTCCCGGGCCGCACGGCCACCGAACTCGCGCGTGACGCGGGCGCCGCGCTTCCCGCCCTTGCCAGTGAACTCGCCGCGGCGGCAACGACGTTCAACGATGTCACCTACGGCGAACAACCGGGCACCGAAGACGACTACCGGCGGATCGCCGACCTCGACGGCCGGCTGCTGCACGCAGGTCACGGCGCGGCCGGATCGATGCCGTCGATTCCCGCCGACAGCGGATGGACGCACGTCCGATGAAGATTCGCAACCTGCGCTGGATCGTGCCCACCGCTGTCGTCATCGTCGTGCTCGCGGTGCTGACCGTGTACCTGACCGCACCCCGGCCCGGTGGCCGCATGGATCCGGACTCGACGTCCCCTGAGGGCGCCCGCGCGCTCGTGACACTGTTGCGCGACCACGGCGTGGACGTGATCACCGCGACCGGCATCGACGACGTCGAACGCGATGCACGCCCGGGCACACTGCTGGTGGCGGCCCAGACGCTGTTCCTGTCCGGGGACGACCAACTGGAGCGGCTGTCGCAGGTTCCCGGGGATCTGCTGCTGGTCGAACCGACCACCAAGACCCGCGAGAAGCTCGCGCCCGCAATACGTCCCGACGACGCCGCGGCGTTCGGCGGCGGTGAACCGGACTGCGACCTGCCCGAGGCCCGCCGCGCCGGTGAGACACAACTGGGTCTCAGCAACACCTTCCGCGCGGCAGGCGACATCCCGGTGCAGCGATGCTACGACGGTGCGGTGGTGCGCTACCGAGACGGCAACCGCACCGTCACCGTGGTCGGCACCGCCGAGTTCATGTCGAACTCCGGTCTGCTCAAAGAGGGAAACGCCGCGCTGGCGATGAACCTCGCGGGTGACAGGGACCGCGTGATCTGGTACGCGCCACAGAAGTTCGAGGGCACCTCGACCGGTGACCGGAAACTCTCGGACCTGATGCCCGACCAGGTCCGCTGGATCGTCCTGCAACTGTGCGTGGTGGTCGCGCTGTTCGCGCTGTGGCAGGCCCGCCGCCTCGGTCCCCTGGTCGCCGAATCCCTGCCCGTCGTGGTGCGCGCATCCGAGACCGTCGAGGGCCGCGGCAAGCTGTACCGCTCACACCGGGCACGCGGCCGCGCGGCCGACGCGTTGCGCACCGCCACCCTGCAGCGTCTTTTGCCCCGCCTCGGTCTCACCGCCCAGGCGGATCCGGCCGCTGTGGCGGCCGCGGTCGCCGTACGCTGCGGGCAGGATTCCCAGACCGTGGGATACGCCCTGTTCGGCCCACCGCCGGGCACCGACGACGAACTTGTCCACCTCGCCCATCGACTCGACGACATCGAAAGGCAGGTCGCGCACTCGTGACTCAGCCAGCCACCACAGTTGACGCCGACACCGCACGCAACGCGTTGTTGGCCCTGCGCAACGAGATCGCCAAGGTGGTGGTCGGGCAGGACGCCGTGATCAGCGGTCTGGTGATCGCCCTGCTGTGCCGCGGGCATGTGCTGCTCGAGGGCGTGCCGGGGGTCGCGAAGACGCTTCTGGTGCGCACGCTCGCCGCGGCGCTGCAACTGGAGTTCAAGCGTGTGCAGTTCACCCCCGACCTGATGCCCGGCGACGTCACGGGCTCACTGGTCTACGACGCGCGGACCGCCGAATTCGAGTTCCGGCAGGGTCCGGTGTTCACCAACCTGCTGCTGGCCGACGAGATCAACCGCACACCGCCCAAAACCCAGGCGGCACTGCTCGAGGCGATGGAGGAACGGCAGGTCAGCGTCGACGGCCAGCCCCGGCCGCTGCCGGATCCGTTCATCGTCGCGGCCACGCAGAACCCCATCGAGTACGAGGGCACCTATCAGCTTCCCGAGGCCCAGCTCGACCGTTTCCTGCTCAAACTCAACGTGCCACTGCCGCCGCGCGAGCAGGAGATCGCGATCCTGAGCCGGCATGCGCACGGTTTCGATCCGCGCAACCTCTCGGCGGTGCGACCGGTGGCCGGCCCCGCCGAGCTCGCCGCGGGACGCGACGCCGTGAGCCAGGTGCGCGTGGCCGACGAGGTGCTGGGCTACATCGTCGACATCGTCGGCGCCACCAGGCATTCACCCGCACTGCAGCTGGGGGTGTCCCCGCGTGGCGCGACCGCTCTGCTGGCGACGTCACGGTCGTGGGCCTGGCTGTGCGGGCGCAACTACGTCACGCCCGACGACGTCAAGGCCATGGCCCGCTCGACACTGCGGCACCGGATCGCGCTGCGGCCCGATGCCGAGTTGGAGGGCGCCACCCCCGACGGCGTGCTCGACGGGATCCTGGCGGCCGTGCCGGTTCCGCGCTGATGGTGCTCACCGGCCGCACCGGCCTGGTCGCGTTGGTGTGTGTCCTGCCCATTGCAGTGTCACCTTGGCCGGCAACAGCGTTCGGTGCGCTGCTGGTCCTGCTGCTGGCGGCGGTCGGCGCCGACGCTGCGCTCGCGGGCAGTGCGCGCCGGCTGCACGTGCGGCGCAGCGGCGACCACACGGCCCGGCTGGGCCAGACCGTCGACACCGTAGTCGAGATCCACAACCCCGGACGGCGCCGGGTCCGCGGCCGGGTCCGCGACGCGTGGCCGCCGAGCGCATGCGCGCTGCCCCGCGTGCACCCGCTGGATGCCGCTGCCGCCGAACAGGTTCGGCTGGTCACCCGGTTGCAGCCCGTGCGCCGCGGTGATCAACGCTCCGAGACCGTCACGGTCCGGTCGATCGGCCCGCTGGGGCTGGCCGGCAGGCAGGCCGTGCACCGTGTACCGCACCAGGTGCGGATCTTGCCGCCGTTTCTGTCCCGCAAGCATTTACCGTCACGTCTGGCACGGCTGCGTGAACTCGACGGTGCCATCCCGGTTCTCATCCGTGGACAGGGCACGGAGTTCGACTCGCTGCGCGAGTACGTCGTCGGCGACGACGTGCGGTCCATCGACTGGCGCGCGACGGCCCGGCGCGCCGACGTCGTCGTGCGCACGTGGCGCCCCGAACGCGACCGGCGCTTGGTGATCGTCCTCGACACCGGGCGCACGTCGGCGGGACGTGTCGGTGTGGACCCCACCGCGAGCGATCCGGGCGGGTGGCCGCGACTCGACTGGTCGATGGACGCCGCACTGCTGCTCGCCGCGCTCGCCTCGCGTGCCGGTGACCACGTCGACTTCCTGGCGTTCGACCGTGTCACCCGCGCCGGGGTGTTCAACGCGTCGCGCACCGAGTTGATGTCCGCGCTCGTCGGCGCGATGGCCCCACTGCAACCCGCGCTGGTGGAATCGGATGCCACTGCACTGGTTTCGACGATCACGCGCCGCGTGCGCGGACGCTCGCTCGTGGTACTGCTGACCGATCTCAACGCGTCCGCGCTCGACGAGGGGCTCATGGCGGTGCTGCCGCAGTTGTCGGCGCGTCACCAGATCCTTCTCGCCGCGGTGTCCGATCCGCGTGTCGACGATCTCGCCGCGGGCCGCTCCGATGCGGCGGCCGTGTACGACGCCGCGGCCGCCGAGCGTTCCCGCAACGACCGTCGCGCAATCGCGGCGCGATTACGCCGCCGCGGTGTCGACGTGGTCGATGCCCCGCCGGAAGATCTGGCGCCCGCCCTGGCCGATCACTACCTGGCGCTCAAGGCCACCGGAAAGCTCTGAGCCGTCACGCCGTCGGCGCGTAGTCGGGCGCGTCCTCGATGTCGCCGCTCTCGCCCGCGCGTACGGCCTTGCGGCCGAAGTGGACCACGTATGCCAGGAACGCGACCTCGACGGCGACGCCGATCCCGATGCGCATGAACGTCGGCAGCGGTGACGGGGTGACGAGCGCCTCGACCAGACCGGAGACCAGCAGGACCACCACCAGACCGATGGCCACCGACACCACGGCGCGGCCCTGTTCGGCGAGCGCCTGTGTGCGCGGCCGGTCCCCCGGCGCGATCACCGTCCAGCCCAGGCGCATTCCCACCGCACCGGCCAAAAACACCGCGGTGAGTTCCAGCAGACCGTGCGGGGTGATCAGACCCATGAACACATCGCCGGCACCGGCGTCGAACATCAGACCCGCGATCAACCCGAGGTTGGCGGCGTTCTGGAACAGGATGTAGGGAATCGGCAGGCCGAGCAGGATCGCGAACCCGATGCACTGCGCGGCGACCCACGCGTTGTTGACCCACACCCGCAGCGCGAACGATCCGGCCGGGTTCTCGCTGTAGTACGACGCGAAATCGTGGTTGACCAATTCCTCGATCTCGCTGGGGGTTCCGATGGCCGAGTGCACCTCGGGGTTGCCCGCCACCCACATCGCCAGCGCGATCGTCACGATGAAGAACCCGATGGCCGTGCCCAGCCACCACCGCCAGGACCGGTACGCCACCACGGGGAACGAGACCGTCCAGAACCGGACGAACTCGCGCCACAGCGGCGCGTGGGCACCGGTGACCGCGGCGCGCGCCCGGGCCACCAGACCTGACAACCGACCGACGAGCACGGCGTCGGCCGACGCCGAGCGCACCATCGACAGGTGCGTCGACACCCGCTGATACAGGTCGACGAGTTCGTCCACCTCGGCGCCGGTGAGCCGGCGCCGGCGTTTCACCAGCTGTTCCAGGCGGTCCCAGGTGGCACGATGGGCCAGCACGAACGCATCGACATCCACTCGGCCGAGCTTAATCGCCTAACGTGGGGCGTTATGGTCTCCCAGCCCGAGCCGGTGGTGACCGGGGACGCCGTGGTCCTGGACGTGTCGATCGCGCAGCTACCCGTTCGTGTACTGGCGATCCTCATCGACATCTTCGCGATCTTCATCTTCTACGTGGTCGGTGTGCTGCTGTGGTCGATCACGCTGACCCAGTTGGACGAGGCGTTGTCCGCGGCGATCCTGATCATCTTCACGGTGCTGGCCATCGTCGGCTATCCGGTGATCATGGAGACCGCCACGCGCGGCCGGTCCCTGGGCAAGATGGCGCTGGGGTTGCGGGTGGTGTCCGAGGACGGCAGCCCGGAACGCTTCCGTCAGGCGCTGTTTCGCGGTATCTCGGGCTTCATCGAGATCTGGATGCTGACCGGTGGCCCCGCGGTGATCTGCAGTCTGCTGTCGTCGAAAGGCAAACGTATCGGCGACATCTTCGCCGGGACGGTCGTGATCAGCGAGCGTGGGCCACGCATGCAACCGCCGCCGGCCATGCCGCCCGCCCTGGCGTGGTGGGCGTCGTCGTTGCAGTTGTCCGGGCTGGGACCCGAGCAGGCCGAACTCGCGCGGCAGTACCTGAACCGTGCGCAGCATCTCGACCCCCGCATCCGCGACATGATGGGCCAGCGCATCCTCGGCGAGGTGGCGTCGCGGATCTCCCCGCCGCCCCCGCCGGGCGCACCGCCGCAGTACGTGCTGGCGGCCGTGCTCGCCGAGCGGCACCGCCGCGAACTGGCGCGGCTGATGCCGACGCCGCCTCCTCCGCCATCTCCGCCGACGACGCCGCCGTGGAGCCCGCCGGGATATCCCGCGGCCGGCTACCCGCCGCAACCGCCGGTGCCCGCCTATTCACCGCCTCCGGCGGTGCCGGCTCATTCACCGCCTCAGCAACCCTCCGCTGGAGGTTTCGCCCCGCCCGGGTGAGTGGGACATCACTGTCTCATTTTGAATCGCCGGTGCTATATTTTGATACATGACCAGCCCGAGCATCGAGAGCGGCGCGCGTGAACGCACACGTCGCGCGATCCTTGATGCCGCCATGCTGGTCCTGGCCGATCACCCCACCGCCGCACTCGGCGACATCGCCGCGGCCGCCGGGGTCGGACGCAGCACGGTGCACCGCTACTACCCGGAGCGCACCGACCTGCTGCGCGCGCTGGCCCGCCACGTCCACGACCTGAGCAACGCCGCGATCGAGCGCGCCGACCCGACCAGCGGTCCTGTCGACGCCGCGCTGCGCCGGGTCGTCGAGAGCCAGCTCGACCTGGGCCCGATCGTGCTGTTCGTCTACTACGAGCCCTCGATCCTGGCCGATCCTGAACTCGCGGCCTACTTCGACATCGGGGACGAGGCCATCGTCGAGGTGCTCAACCGCGCGTCGACCGAGAGGCCCGAATATCCCCCAGGGTGGGCGCGACGGGTGTTCTGGGCACTGATGCAGGCCGGTTATGAGGCAGCCAAGGACGGCATGCCGCGTCACCAGATCGTCGACGCCATCATGACCAGCCTGACCTCGGGCATCATCACCCTGCCGCGCACCTGATCGGCGTCACTCCGCCGCGACGCACCCAAACCCTTTTTCACACCCCTTTTTTCCGTACAGGAGCTCTTCTCATGTCCACCTGCATCGAGGGCACGCCGTCGACGACCAGGACGCCCACGCGCGCCTGGGTGGCGCTGGCCGTCCTCGCACTTCCGGTGCTGCTCATCGCGATCGACAACACCGTGCTGGCGTTCGCGTTGCCGCTGATCGCCGAGGACTTCCGCCCGTCGGCCACCACGCAGCTGTGGATCGTCGACGTGTACTCACTGGTGCTGGCCGCGCTGCTGGTCGCCATGGGCAGCCTCGGCGACCGACTGGGCCGCCGCAGGCTGCTGCTCATCGGCGGGGCCGGGTTCGCGGTGGTCTCGGCGCTGGCGGCGTTCGCCCCCAGCGCCGAGTTGCTGGTGGGAGCGCGCGCACTTCTCGGTGTGTTCGGCGCGATGCTGATGCCTTCGACGCTGTCGTTGATCCGCAACATCTTCACCGACGCGTCGGCGCGGCGGTTGGCCATCGCGATCTGGGCGTCGTGTTTCACCGCGGGTTCCGCGCTGGGCCCGATCGTCGGCGGCGCGCTGCTGGAGCATTTCCACTGGGGCGCAGTGTTCCTGGTGGCGGTGCCGATCCTGTTGCCGCTGCTGGTCCTCGGCCCGCGTCTGGTGCCCGAATCGCGTGATCCCAATCCGGGCCCGTTCGATCCCGTGAGCATCGTGCTGTCGTTCACGACCATGCTGCCCATCGTGTGGGCGGTCAAAACCGCGGCGCACGACGGTCTGTCGTCGGCGGTCGCGGCCGCGTTCGCCGTGGGCATCGTCTCGGGTGCGTTGTTCGTGCGACGGCAGAACCGCAGTGCCACACCGATGCTCGATATCGGCCTGTTCAAGGTCATGCCGTTCACGTCGTCGATCCTGGCGAACTTCCTGTCGATCATCGGCCTGATCGGGTTCATCTTCTTCATCTCGCAGCACCTTCAGTTGGTGCTGGGCCTGTCCCCGCTCACGGCCGGCCTGGTGACGCTGCCGGGTGCCGTGGTGTCGATGATCGCCGGCCTGGCCGTGGTGAAGGCCGCCAAGCGCTTCGCACCCGACACCCTGATGGTCACGGGCCTGGTGTTCGTGGCGGTCGGGTTCCTGATGATCCTGTTGTTCCGCCACAACCTCACGGTGGCCGCGATCATCGCGTCGTTCGTGGTGCTCGAGCTCGGCGTCGGCGTCTCGCAGACCGTGTCCAACGACACCATCGTGGCGTCGGTTCCCGCCGCGAAATCCGGTGCGGCGTCCGCGGTTTCCGAGACGGCCTACGAGCTGGGCGCCGTGGTGGGCACAGCGACGCTGGGCACGATCTTCACGGCGTTCTACCGCAGCAACGTCGACGTGCCCGCGGGGCTGACGCCCGAGCAGACCGGTGCGGCGGCCGAGAGCATCGGCGGTGCGGCCGCGGTGGCAGCGGATCTGCCTGCCGCCACCGCCACGCAGCTTCTCGATTCGGCCCGTGCGGCGTTCGATTCGGGTATCGCCCCGACCGCGGTGATCGCCGCGATGCTGGTGCTGGCCGCCGCCGCGGTGGTGGGTGTGGCGTTCAGGCGCTGATCCAGTTGCCGTGGAAGCCGTATGGCACCCGCCGCGGCAGTTCGATTCTGGCGACGGGCTTTCCGCCGAAATCGGAGGCGTCCAGGATCACCAGGTCACTGCCGTCGCGCTCGGGGTCGTAGACGTAGCCCAGGTACCAGCCGTTCGACTCGTCGGCCGGGCCGGCACCGGGGACGAACACGGCCTCGCCGGGCCCGCCGGTTCCGAGGTCGTGACGCTGCGCGTCGCCGGTGGTCATGTCGTAGCGCACCCAGCCGTGGTCCCCGACGGCGACCGAGTAGCGGGCGTGCAGGCCCGCCAACCGGTCGTCGATGCGGGGGAATTCGACGGCGAGGTCGTCGAGTTGGCGTTCGGTGACGGCCCCGGTCTGCAGGTCGATCGTCCAGCTCCACAGCACGGCCTGCGCGTCGAAGCTTCCGTTGTCACGCCACAGCTCGGGGTACCGGACCGCCTGTACCACAACGGTGTTGCCGTGCTCGTAGGCGTTGACGACGTGGAAGATGTAGCACGGGTCGATGTCGAACCAGCGGATCTCGCCGAACGGATCGTCGCGGCGCAACAGCCCGAACCGCGCGCCGTAGGTGTCGCTCCACCGGTACGGCATGTCACCGGTACCCTTGAGCGCGATGTCGAGGTCGAACACCACCGGCAGGTCCATGAAGATCACATGCCCGGAGGTCATGGCGAAGTCGTGCATCATGGTGTGCGCCTTGACATCCACGGACCGGTTGACGGTGAGCTCGCCGTCGGCGTCGGCGCGGTGGTAGGTCACATACGGCTCGAAGAGGCTTCCGTAGCCGAAGAAGTGCATCTCCCCGGTGGTGGGGCAGATCTTCGGGTGCGCGGTCATGGAGTCGACGAGCTTGCCGCCGAAGTCGTAGGCGCCCACGGTCTCCAATTCGCCCGTGATCTCGTACGGCAGTGAGGATTCCACGAGCGCGAGCGTCTTGCCCGCGTGGTTGACGATGTGCGTATTGGCCACGGATGCACGGAGATTGCGGCTGCCGTCGGGGTTGTAGAGCGGGAAGCTCTCGATGAAGCTGTCGGTGCGCACCCAGCGGTTGCGGTACCACTTGGCGGCGCCGTTCTCGATGCGGACGCCGTGGATCATGCCGTCGCCGGTGAACCAGTGCGCGGTCGCCTGCCGCGGGTTCGGCCCGTTGCGCAGATACCAGCCGTCGAGTTCGGGCGGGATCGCGCCGGTCACCGGCAGGTCGTACTCGGTGAGTTCGTCGGGCACGGGCGCGTAGTTGCCCCGCCGGAAGAACTCGCCGGTGCCGGGCAGGTTGGTGAGGTCGGTGTCGGTCATGAGGTCTCCTCAACGGCGGGCCGTGACTCCTCCCACACTGACATTCCACAAGTGACATGTCAATAGTGGAAGCTAAGATGCCTCCATGAGCCTGCGCATGGCCGCACTCGGCCTGTTGGTACAGCAACCCGGTAGCGGATACGACCTGCTCAGACGGTTCGAGAAGTCGATGGCGAACGTCTGGCCCGCCACCCAGAGCCAGCTCTACGGCGAGCTCAACAAGCTCGCCGCAGCCGGCCTCATCGAGGTGTCTGCGGTCGGCCCGCGCGGCCGCAAGGAGTACCGGGCCACCGACGCGGGCCGCGCCGAACTGCTGCGCTGGATCACCAACCCGCAGGACGATCCGCCCGAGCGCAGCGCCGAACTGCTGCGGGTGTTCCTGCTGGGTGAACTGCCACCCGAACAGGCCCGCGAACACCTGCTGACGCTCGCGGCCCACTCGGACGGCGAGGTCGAACGGCTCCGGGCGCTCGAGGCCGCGATCGACTGGGCCGGTGAGCCGGGGGCCGACGTCTTCAGCCATGCCGCACTGGACTACGGGCTGCGCATGCACACCATGCAGTCCCAGTGGGCGCGCGACGTGGTCGCGCGGATGAACGCCAATCGATAGCTCACCGTTGCATCGCCGATAGTTTCCGATATATCGTTGAGTCATCCGAAACGCATCCGGCGTTTCAACGAAAGGAGCTTTCATGAGCACCCCCTTCGCATTTCCCACCGGCGACTTCGGATTCGGCCCCGCCGGCCGTCGCGCCATGCTCCACCACCGTCGAGCGGGCCGTCGCGAGTTCCGCGACCAGATGCGGGCGCACCTCCACGAGGCCCGTGAGCAGGCCCTCGACCCGCGCTGCGAGATGGGCGGGCCCGGCGGCCCCGGCCCCATGGGCGGACCGGGCCGCGGCTTCGGCGGGTTCGGGTTCGGCTTCGATCCGGGCGCGGGTTTCGGGTTCGGTCCGGGCGGACCGCGCGGACGCCGCGGCCACGGCCGCGGGCGGCGCGGCCGTCGCGGTGACGTGCGCGCCGCAATCCTGAAACTGCTGGCCGAGCGCCCCATGCACGGCTACGAGATGATCCAGGAGATCGGCGAGCGCACCGACAACCTGTGGCGCCCCAGCCCCGGTTCGGTGTATCCCACGTTGCAACTGCTGGTCGACGAGGGCCTGATCAGCGGCACCGAGACCGAGGGCAGCAAGAAGTTGTTCGAACTCACCGAGGCAGGTCGCGCGGCCGCCGAGGCGATCGAGACCCCGCCGTGGGAGCAGATCGCCGAAGACGTGGACCCAGCCGCGGTCAACCTGCGCGGGGCCATCGCCCAGTTGATGGGTGCGGTCGCCCAGTCGGCGTACACCGCGACCGAGGACCAGCAGCAACGCATCCTCGACGTGGTCAACAACGCCCGCCGCGAGATCTACCAGATCCTCGGCGAGGAGTGACCAACCCGTAGGCTGCCCACGTGGACAGCCTCGTCACCGTGATCGTGCCGGCGTTCGTCGGCGTCCTGACCGCAGTCGCCGCCGTCATCGGCCTCGAATACCGGGATGTGGACGCCTTCGAGCGCCGGCGCGCGATCTGGCAGTGGTTGCTGGTGCTGCTCGCGACCGTCGCGACGGCGGGCGCCACCAACTCGGCCTCCGGCGTCGGACACCTCGTCACCGCGGCCGCCCTGGGAACGTTCGCCGCGGCCGCCGTGATCCTCGCGCACTTCATGTGGCGCAGGCGGGTTCCCGACGCCGAACCCCGCATCGTGGGGCTCGCGACGTCGGCCGCGGTGCTCGCGGTCCTGGTCGTGGCCAGCTCGGTGACACTCACCTACATGCAGGGCAAGGGCTGCCGCGAGGTCGATCCCCTCATCCAATCCAGCATGGCTAGCTCGGGGGCCATCCTGCCGGTGTTCGACGCCAACCAGGGCCCCACTACGGGTGATTTCGACAACTGGGCCAAGGTGATCCGGGAGCAGGCGCTGGCGGTCACAGTCGGTGGCGAGATTGGTGAGCGCGCCAACAAGATTGGCGATCTGGCCGGCCAGATCGCCGATGCATACCGAGCAGGCGACAAGAACAAGCACGCCGCGCTGGGCGCGGATTACTACGACGAACTGAAGGTCCTGCTCACCAAGTGCCACCCACAGGGGTAGTGGTCACTCGATCTCGACCCAGTCGAGGGTGCGCTGAACGGCCTTCTGCCAGCCCGCGTATCCCTTCTCGCGTTGCTCATCCGACCACTGCGGCGACCAGCGCTTGTCCTCCTGCCAGTTGGCCCGCAAGTCGTCGGCGTTCTCCCAGAAGCCCACCGCCAGACCGGCCGCGTACGCCGCACCGAGCGCGGTGGTCTCGGCGACCACGGGCTTGACCACGTCGACGCCGAGCACGTCCGCCTGGATCTGCATGCACAGCGCGTTGGCGGTGATCCCACCGTCGACCTTGAGAACCTCAAGGTGCACACCGGAATCCGCCTCCATGGCGTCGACCACGTCGCGGCTCTGATAGCAGATCGACTCCAGCGTCGCACGCGCCAGGTGCGCGTTGGTGTTGAACCGCGACAGGCCCACGATCGCGCCGCGCGCGTCGCTGCGCCAGTACGGCGCGAACAGGCCGGAGAAGGCGGGCACGAAGTACACGCCGCCGTTGTCGCTGACCTGCCGCGCCAGCGACTCGCTCTGCGACGCACCGCTGATGATGCCCAACTGGTCGCGCAACCACTGCACGGCCGATCCGGTCACCGCGATCGAACCCTCAAGCGCGTAAACCGGTTTCGAGTCGCCGAACTGGTAGCACACCGTGGTCAGCAGACCGTTGTCCGAGCGCACGATCTTCTCACCGGTGTTGAGCAGCAGGAAATTGCCGGTGCCATAGGTGTTCTTGGCCTCGCCGGCCTCCAGGCACACCTGGCCGACCATCGCGGCCTGCTGGTCACCGAGGATGCCGGTCAACGGCACCTGCCCGGCCAGCGGACCGTCGTCACGCGTGATCCCGTACGACTCCGGATACGACGACGGCTTGATCTCGGGCAGCATCCGGCGCGGGATCCCGAAGAACGACAACAGTTCGTCGTCCCAGTCGAGGGTCTCCAGGTTCATCAGCATGGTGCGGCTGGCGTTGGTGACGTCGGTGACGTGCACGCCGCCTCGTGTACCGCCGGTGAGGTTCCACACCAGCCAGCTGTCGGCGGTCCCGAAGATCGCGTCGCCCTTCTCGGCGTCCTCGCGGACCCCCGGCACGTTGTCCAGGATCCACTGGATCTTGCCGCCCGAGAAGTACGTCGCGGGCGGCAGACCGGCCTTGCGCCGGATGACGTCACCGCGGCCGTCACGGTCGAGTGCCGCGGCGATGCTGTCGGTGCGGGTGTCCTGCCACACGATCGCGTTGTAGTAGGGCCTGCCGGTGTGCCGGTTCCACACCAGCGACGTCTCGCGCTGGTTGGTGATGCCCAGCGCGGCCAGGTCGGAGGCCTGCAGATTCGTCCGGTTGAGTGCGGTCATCACCACCGATGCGGTGCGCTCCCAGATCTCCACCGGGTTGTGCTCGACCCAGCCCGCCCTGGGGAGGATCTGCTCGTGTTCGAGCTGGTGGCGGCCCACTTCGGCGCCGTCATGGTCGAAGATCATGCACCGCGTGCTCGTGGTGCCCTGGTCGATCGCTGCGACAAAATCGGCCACTGTGCCCCTTTCGGGTCGCTCGCTCCTGCCGTATCGAAGGTCCATCATGGCCTACATGGCCACCTCCACAGCCGATATCGCCGCCATGCCGCGCGGCGGGCCGCGCGCCTCCTGTCTGGACCGGCTGCTGCAGACCGATCGGCTGGAGTATCTGGACCGCGCCGATGTCGATCAGCGCGTGAAGCACAGCGTCGTGCGGGCCCTGGAGTGGACCGGCGACATGTTCGGCAACCACGAGAAGTTCGCGGCGATCGCGCTGGATCTGCTGGCCGAGGTGCCCGACCCGCGGATTCTCGAGCTCGGCGCGGGCCACGGCAGCGTGTCGCGCCGGCTGCTGGCCAACCACCCCACCGCGCACGTGACCGTCACCGACGTCGACCCGGCCTCGGTGGCCGCGATGGCCGACGGCGAGCTGGGTGATCATCCGCGCGCGGTGGTGCGTGCGATGGACGCCACCGACATCGACGCCGACGACGGCTCGTTCGACCTGGCGCTGTTCGCGTTGTCGTTTCACCACCTGTCCCCCGCTCAGGCCGCCGCGGTGTTCGCCGAGGGCACGCGGGTGGCGCGCACGCTACTGATCATCGACCTGCCGCGCCCGCCCGCGCCGCTGCATCTGCTGCGACTGGCGACGATGCTGCCGCTCGCGCCGCTGGTGCCGTTCGTGCACGACGGCGTGATCAGCTCGCTGCGGTGCTACAGCCCGTCGGCCCTGCGGGCGCTGGCCGCGCACGCGGGCGTCACGGTCGAACTGCGCAGCGGCCTGACCACGCCGCAGATCGCGATCGCCCGGCGGGCCTAACGACGCGGGCGCGTCAGCCGGTGCAGCACCCACGCCACCGGGACCGTCGCCGCCAGCGTCGCCGCGAACAGCCCGGCCGCCGACCCGGTGTAGACGTGCCAGCCCAGCACGAACTCCATGACCAGGTCCATCACCACCACGTGCAGAAGGAAGATCTCGTAGGAGATCTCGCCCAGCCACACCATGGGCCTGCTCGCCATCACGCGCGCGTAGAACCCGGTGGACCCCAGCGCGAGCGGCGCCACCATCAGCGTGGCGATCACCGCGTAGAACATCGTCTTGGTGATGTCCTCACCCAGCGTCAGCGTGAACGCCGTCGTCGTTCCCGCGATCGGCGTCGACACCACCAGGTAACCCGCCACGGCGACCGGCAGCACCGCGGCGGCGTGGCACCGCACGCCCATGGTGGCCAGCACCGCGAGCATCATGCCGCCGACGAACCACACCAGATAGTGCGGCAGCCACGCGCCTGCGCTCACCGGCAGCCGCCCGGCGTGCGACGCGACCAGCCACAGCGGGCTGACCGCGCCGAGCACCGCCAGGCTGGCCAGTATCCGCCACGGGCGAAATTGCCTGCGGCACAGCACCACCAGCAGCAGGTATGCCAGCAACGGCAGGACCGCGTAGAACGTCACCTCGACCGCGAGGCTCCACATCTGCGTCAGCCCCTGATGCAGATAGTTCGTGTAGTAGTCGCCGCGGTAGATCTGCGTGAGAGTGAGATGACGCCACAGCCCGGTCCAGGTGTGCCCCGGATTCGGTTCGACGTTCCGCAGTTCGTAGATGCCGAACACCAGCAGCACCGTGACCAGGTAAGCGGGCATGATGCGGCGGACCCGGCTGCGCGCATATCGTCGCACGCTCGGCGCGGGAGCGTCGGCAGCCGCGGCCTGCACCCACGGCCGGAACAACAGCAGCCCGGACAGCACGAAGAAGATCGCGACGCCGATCTCCAGGCGCGCACCGAGCAGCCCGACATAGCCGTGGGTCAGCAGGCCGGTGCCGTACGCGGCGTGCGTGCCTATCACCGTGAGCGCCGCGACGGCCCGCACGCCGGTCAGTGACGCGATGCGGTCGGCACGCGAAACCTGTTCGAGTCCCCCTTGGTCGGCCCCGTCGGTGGGGTCGGGGCCCGGCGCCGCTGCCACCGCGTCAGTATGCGGCCCCGGGGGCGGGCATCACTTCCCCGCCATCACCACGCGTTCGTTCGGCACACAGTGCGTCATCGTGAGCCCGGTGACGTCGCGGGGACCGTTCTTGCCGAGGTTCTGCCTGCGCTTCTCCTCGGCGTCCGAAAGGGTCTGCGATTTCAGGGGTTCCAGGTCTCGCACGTCGTCGACCGTGATGCCGAGGCCTTCCCCGACGCGGAGGCCGAGTTCGTCGTCGCACATCAGGAAGTGCCAGACCATGCGTTCCTGCACCTCGCGGGTGGCCTCGGAGATGTTGGTGACGAAGTTCTTCACCAGGTCGTCCTTCTCCCACTGGTCCATCAGCTGATAACGCTGACCGGCCTGCTCGTAGTCGTTGGTACGTGGGATGCGCTTGCGGGTGATGCGTCCGCTGAACTCCGGCCCGTACTCGTCGGCCGTCGGCGCCTGCGCCTCCCGCAGACCGCCGGTGATCGACGGCTCGTAGTTGACGTGCGGGTTGGCGCCGTTGTTGTCGACGCCGTACTGCATGGGCCCACCCTGCTGATTGGTGGCGACCTTGGCGTTCTTGGGCCGGTTCACCGGCAGCTGCAGATAGTTGGGGCCCACCCGGTAGCGCTGGGTGTCCGAGTAGGAGAACGAGCGCCCGATCAGCATCTTGTCCTCGGAGAAGTCCATCCCGTCGACCAGCACGCCGGTGCCCATCGCCAGTTGCTCGTTGTCGTTGAAGAAGTTGTCGACGTTGCGGTTCAACACCATCCGGCCGACCAGCTTGGGCGGGAAGTCGTTCTCGGGCCACACCTTGGTGTCGTCGAGCGGGTCCCAGTCCAGTTCGGGATGCTCGTCGTCGCTCATGATCTGCACGAGCAGTTCCCATTCCGGGTAGTCGCCGCGCTCGATGGCTTCGTAGAGATCCTTGGTGGCACTGCCGAGTTCGGTCGCCTGGATCGCCGCCGCATCGTCCTCGGTGAGGCTCTTGACTCCCGCCTTGGGCATCCAGTGGTACTTGACCAGATGGGTCTGCCCCTCGGCGTTGACCCAGCGGTAGGTGTTGACGCCGAATCCCTGCATGGTCCGGTAATTCGCCGGGATGCCGCGCGGCGAGAACAGGTTGACCAGCATGTGCATGCACTCGGGCGTCTGCGACATGAAGTCGAAGATGCGCGCGGGTTCCTGGTGGTGGGTGACCGGATCCGGCTTCAGCGAGTGGATGACGTCCGGGAACTTGATCGCGTCGCGGATGAAGAACACCGCCAGGTTGTTGCCCACCAGGTCCCAGTTGCCGTCCTCGGTGTAGAACTTGACCGCGAAACCGCGCGGATCACGCGCCACCTCCGACGAGTCGCGCCCCCCGATCACCGTCGACAACCGGATCGCCAGATCGGTGCGCTTACCGGGGGTGTTGAACAGCTTGGCGCGGGTGTACCGCTCGATCGGTTCGTCGCCCCATTTGCCGGTGGCCTCGAAGTAGCCGAAGGCCACCGCGCCGCGGGCGTGCACCACCCGCTCCGGGATGCGTTCCCGGTCGAAATGGCTCATCTTCTCCAGGAAGTGATAGTTCTCCATGGTCGCCGGGCCGCGGGCGCCGACGGACCGCTGGTTCTGGTTGTCGAAGATCGGGTGGCCCTGCCGATCGGTCAGCACATCACGGGTGTCGTCGGGATCGGGCGGTTGGGCGGAAACGTCGGTCATCTCAAGCTCCTATGCGTTCGGTGGAACACGCGAACTGCCGACTTCGCGCGCCCCGGGCCAACCCGCCGCGTTCCCCGCCACGCCGATGTTCAAACGGTGACCGACTCTCCTCTTCCCAGCTCGACCACGCGCTCACCCATCCCCCGCCGGGCCATTTCTTCGCGGAAGTCGCTCAGCGGCGACGCGAACACGCCGTAGTCGTCGAAGTGCACCGGGATCACCTTGCCGGGTTCGAGCAGTTCGGCCAGGTCGGCCCCCTGCCTGCCGTCCATCGTCACGGTCAGCCCGAACGGCAGGTGCCTGCCGAACGGCAACCGTGTGCCGCCGAGGTGCAGGATGCCCGCGTCGATCGAGGTGAACCGGGCCGGGATCTCGTCGAGTTCCTCGACGAACAGCGTGTCACCGGAGATGTAGAGCCTTCGTGTGGCGCCGCCTTCCGCGACCCCCTCGGTGACCTCGATCATCGACCCCATCACGGGCGGCAGCACGCGGTGCACCGGCGCGGGGGCGTGCCTGCCGGGCAGCGAGGTCACCGTGACCGTCGTGGCGCCCTTAG